>ULMM01053802.1_pt1 | contig 18526 bp, 15 predicted proteins | sample 1951661 | NCBI WGS metagenome assembly ULMM01 (sample SAMEA4835551, study PRJEB28245) | human gut metagenome | biome: gut microbiome; material: fecal sample | place: Denmark | collected 2008 | reverse complement strand
CGCCGTGGCAGCCGGACTGCAAGGACTACGCTCCGCTGAATTTCTACGGGCAGACGAAGCTGGAGGGAGAGCTGGCGGTCAGCAGCCAGTTGGAGAAGTATTTCATTGTCCGCATCGCGTGGGTATTTGGAAAAAATGGCAAGAATTTTATCAAGACCATGCTGAAGCTGGGCGAGACCCACGACACGCTGCGGGTGGTCAACGACCAGATCGGCACGCCGACGTACACGCTGGATCTGTCCCGCCTGCTGGTAGACATGATTGAAACGGAGAGGTACGGCTATTACCACGCCACCAACGAGGGCGGCTATATCAGCTGGTATGACTTTGCCCGCGCCATTTTCAAGGCGGCGGGCATGCATGTGAACGTGCTGCCCGTGACCACCGCGGAATACGGCGAGTCCAAGGCAAAAAGGCCCTTCAACAGCCGTTTGGACAAGAGCAAATTGACAGATAGCGGCTTCCAGCCTCTGCCGGATTGGCAGGATGCGCTGGAGAGGTATATGGAGAACGAGTGCGAAGGGAACAGATAAAGGCATGAATAACGTACCCACGCTGAAAAAATTGGTCGCCATCGTGTTGGCTGCATATGTGCTGTTGGCGGCAGGCCTCTATTTCCTTGGCGGAGAGCAATTCCACAGACGGGAGGCGGACACCGGGACGATGGTCTCCCCCACGGGTGATCTGAATGAGCTGCTCGCAGGAGAGGTCGTGCAGCAGCCGTTTGTGATAAACGCGGATCAGATCACATCGGTCACGCTGATGACGGCCACCTACGGCAGGGAAAACACCTGTAGCCTTATGGTCTCTGTGCTGGCAGACGGAGAAACGATTGCGGAAACGACCGTGCAGGCATCTGAACTGAGAGATGCCGGGAACACGGTATTTACTTTTTCACAGGCGGTAGATGTCCCGAAGGGGAAGGAATTACGATTGAAGATCGCCTCGCCGGATGGAAACGAGGGCAATGCTGTGACAGTCTACTATGGCAGCAGTATATCCGTATCCAAGGGCTCGGTCGACGTGCCGCTTGATGAGTCACAGATGGCTTCGCTAGACGGTGAGCTGGTGGATGGCATCCTGTGTTATCAGGTCAACGGCTATGAAAATCTGCTGTTCGGAAGGCTGTACTGGTACGGCGCGGGGATTTTGGGACTGCTGCTGGCCACTTACGGATGGCTATTGCTCCGTAAAACGGCACAGGGTAGATCTTCTCCTACGTTGCGTTTTATTGACGCGATCCAACGTTATGCCTTTCTTATAGAGCAGCTGGTCAACCGCGATTTCAAGACCAAGTATAAGCGCAGCGTTTTGGGCGTTTGCTGGAGCTTCCTTAATCCGCTACTGATGATGTCGGTGCAGTACATTGTGTTCTCCACCCTGTTTAAGTCCAATATACAGAATTTCCAGCTTTATCTGCTGACAGGTATCGTCTGCTTTAACTTCTTCAATGAATCGACGTCCATGTGCCTGACATCGATTTCAGGGAATGCAGGACTTATCACCAAGGTCTATGTACCGAAGTATATCTATCCTGTTACGAGAGTCTTATCCAGCGGGATAAACTTTGCATTATCCCTGATACCCCTTGTCCTGGTGATGGTGTTTACACGAACGCCGATCCGTCCGCAGATACTGCTGATTGTATTTGGAGTGTTATGTCTTGCCGTACTCTGCCTGGGCATTGGCCTGATTTTGGCGGCGGTAATGGTGTTTTTCAGAGATACGCAGTTTATTTGGGGCGTTTTAGTGACGGTTCTGAACTTTGCAACACCCATTTTTTACCCCGAGAGCATCATCCCGCAGCGGTTTATGACGATTTATAAGATGAATCCCCTGTACCACATGGTGCGATTTATGCGCATCGTTTTGATGGACGGCATTTCCCCGGAGCCGAAGGCGTATCTGCTGTGCCTGATCGCTGCGGGTGTTCCGCTGCTGCTGGGGATAGCTCTATTCAAGAAGCAGCAGGACAAATTTATCCTCTACATTTAACGCAGGAGGGGACGAATGGCGATTATTAAGGCGGAGCATATTTTCATGCGGTTTCATCTGTCCGCGGACCGCATAACAAGTATGAAGGAATACATCGTAAAGCTGATAACCGGCAAGCTGCGCTACAAGGATTTTTGGGCACTTCAGGATGTATCATTTTCCATTGAACCAGGTGATGTGTTAGGGATTATCGGCCATAACGGCGCGGGAAAAAGCACGCTTCTGAAGGTGATCTCCGGCATCATGAAGCCGACGGAGGGGACCGTAGAGGTACATGGCAATGTAGTGCCGATGCTGGAGCTTGGCTCTGGCTTTGACTACGATATGACCGGCAGGGAAAATATTTACCTTAACGGCGCAATTCTCGGCTACAGCAAAGCATTCTTAGAAAGCAAATGTCAGGAGATCATTGAGTTTTCGGAGTTGGGTGAGTTTATTGAGGAGCCTTTGCGAAACTATTCATCGGGCATGATGATGCGACTGGCGTTTTCAATCGCTACCGTAGTCCAGCCGGAGGTGCTGATCGTCGATGAAATACTGGCTGTCGGAGACGCGGATTTTCAGGAAAAAAGCAAAAAGCGCATGATGGAACTGATGGCCGGGGGAACTACGGTGCTTATGGTGTCCCACACCATCTCCCAGATCAGGGAACTTTGCAAAAAGGTGCTATGGATCGAGCACGGCAAGGTGTGCGGCTTTGGAGAAGCCAAAGAGATCTGTGATGCATATGAAGGTTTACTGTCTCCTGATGTTCCGGAAAATGCTGGTATAGGCAGGCAGAAAGAACATATTCGACGGATATCAATGTATGACGATGATTGGTTCCCTCCTGAAGGAGCCTATAAAATCCGGACCGGCGAAGAAGGAGTTGTAACTGGAATATTGTATTGTCCTTTTCGAGACTTGACAGGGACTGAAGCGGTTACATTGTCTTTGAATCGAAGTGATAAGATAATAACTCTCCCAATTACAAGGGAATATACGGAGTTTCGGCTATGTGGGACACCCAATTCCGTAGTGACTGTGTCGGTAAACAGCAACTTTTGGCGATACTCCGGCGAAGACAAAAGGCAGCTGTCTGTTCTTTTGACGGATACAAATGGTCAGTGATGAAGAAAACCAAATGCAAGATGGTCGGAAGGGTACCTAATAATGAGAATAGAGAAGACGAAGGAACCGCTGGTTTCAGTTGTTATGCCTGCCTATAATGCGGAACAGCATATTTGTGCTGCCTTAGACAGTGTTCTTGCTCAGACATATCACAACTTACAGGTCATTGTGGTGGATGATGCATCTACAGATAAGACAGCAACGCTGTTAGCTAGTTATGATGATTCTCGCTTAGAGGTGATTCGGCAGCCGGAAAACAGACACATCTGTGCCGCAAGAAACAGGGGATTGGAACGAGTGAAGGGCGAATATGTTGCGTTTCTTGACAGTGATGACGTATGGCATCCCGACAAGATTGAAAAGCAAGTAGCATTTTTGGAACGCGAACATCAGTATGGTGCCTGCTTCACTTGGTGTAAAATTATCGATGCAGATGGCAATATACGAGAGCAAGATGACGAGGATGTTTCATGGCTCTATAATGCTTTTCGTGCCAATAACCGTAGTCATGTTGATTGGCTGATGCGGCTACTGACTGGTGGAAATCTATTTGTTTGCTCGTCTGCAATGATTCGGGCAGAGGTTATCAGCTGCATTGGCTTTCAAAATTTATCTCTATTGCAACTGCAGGATTTTGACTATGCAATTCGTATCCTTTCTATTTGCAATGTCTATATAATTTGCGAGGAATTGGTAGAGTATCGTAGAGTGAAGAATGGAGAATCTCTCAGTTCTGTGAGTGAACTATCAAAGATACGTACGATAAATGAAGATATCTTTGTCTGTACGCATTTTTTTGATTATATTTCGGATGATTTATTTATAGAGTTGTTTCATGACAGCTTTAAAAGAAAAGATTCCGTCACTTCAGCGGAGTTAGCTTGTGAGAAAGCCTTCTTCTTGCAAAAAGCGTATTGTGCACCGGAGCCGTTTTTGATTGCGATACAGAGACTTCTAAGCGATGCTGAGACATCTGAAGTTCTACAGAAAAAGTTTGGATTTACACCTAAAGACTTTTATAAAATAAATGCGGAGCGGCGCTATTTCGACAGGGGCTATAAATACCAGCAGCAAGAAAGAGAATCACAAGTTCAGCAAGAAATGCGGAATAAGGATGGGCATATTGATCAACTTCTTCAAACTGAACGCCTTTTGACAGCTCAACTCGCTGACAGAGTCAATGAACTTCGCACACTAAGGGAGAATCTTTTAGAACAACGCAATCTTCTGGATTACTTATCTAAAAACGAGCAGAAATTGATGGCAGAAATTGATGAAAAAAATGTTGAACTTTCTGCGATGGGACAAAGATGCTGTAATCAACAGGGGCATATTGAGCTCCTTTTGGAATCCGATCGGGAGCTGCAGCGCATCAAGGCTTCCCGCTCCTGGCGGTTTATGGGATACGTATGGAGGCTGCGCGACTGGCTGCTCCCCAAGGGGAGCAAGCGCCGGCTCCTATGTAAGATGCTGGTCCGGTTTGTCAAGCACCCCATTCAATTCCTGTCAAAATGCACCCCCAAGAAGATGGCAAAGTTTTTCAAGACACTGCATCAAGAAGGGGTTGAGGGGACATCAAGAAAGCTGGACGATTGCTTGCTGTATCCACAGGGAGTGGTCAGCTCGTTGAAAATCAGCCCTGTGGACATACAGGTGCAAAAGGCAAAGGATGACTATGCTCCCCTACAAGTTCCAAAGTGGGAAAAACCTGAGGTGTCAATCGTCATTCCGGTCTATAACCAGTTTGAGTATACCTATGCCTGCGTGGAATCCATCATAAAGAACAGCGGAGAGGTATCCTACGAGATCCTGATAGCGGATGACTGTTCAACGGATCTGACGGAACAGATCGATGACATTATCGGTGGATTACACACGATCCATAATGAAAAAAACCTTCGTTTCCTGCTGAACTGCAAGCATGCTGCGAAGCAGGCGAGAGGAGAGTATATCCTTTTCCTGAACAACGATACGCAGGTGCAGGAAAACTGGCTGGAGCCGCTGGTGTCACTGATGCAAAAGGATCCCTCCATTGGTATGACCGGCTCTAAGCTGGTATATCCCGATGGGAGATTGCAGGAGGCCGGCGGTATCCTCTGGAGCGATGGCAGCGCATGGAACTATGGTAATCGCAGCGATCCCAACGCGCCGGAGCACAACTATGTCAAGGAAGTCGATTATATTTCCGGGGCCTCCATTTGCATCCGCAGGGAACTGTGGGAGGAGATCGGCGGCTTCGATGAGCGGTTTGTTCCCGCCTATTGTGAGGACAGCGATCTTGCATTTGAGGTGCGCCGGCACGGGTATAAGGTCGTCTATCAGCCGCTTTCCGTGGTGGTGCATTTTGAAGGTGTATCCAACGGGACGGATGTTGCATCCGGACAGAAGGCCTATCAGGTAGTCAATCAGAGGAAGTTTTTTGAAAAATGGCAGCAGATACTGACACAAGACCATTACCCCAACGGTGAAAAGGTGTTTTTGGCACGGGAGCGGGGAAGGAATGCAAAGGTGCTTCTGATGGTGGATCACTATGTTCCGCAGTATGATAAGGATGCTGGAAGCCGGACGGTATTTCAGTATCTGAAGCTGTTTGCGGAGTCCGGCTATCATGTGAAGTTCATCGGAGACAACTTCTTCCCGCACCAGCCGTACACGCAGGTGCTGCAGCAGATGGGCGTCGAAGTGCTGTACGGAAACTGGTATGCAAAAAACTGGAAAGAATGGCTGCGCGAGAACGGCAGCTGCATAGAGTACGCCTTTTTAAACCGCCCACACATTTCTGTGAAGTACATTGACGAAGTCAGAAAGTACACAAAGGCGTTTATCGCATATTACGGACACGATCTGCATTTCCTGCGGGAATACAGAGAGTATGAACTGACAGGCGACAAGGGCCACCTTCAAGATTCCATCGAGTGGAAGGAAAAAGAATTGGCATTGATGCGTAAGGCGGATATAGCGTACTACCCGTCCGTTGTGGAGGAGCAGGAGATCCACAGAATTGCACCTGAGGTCAATGTAAAGGCAATTCCCGCATACTTGTTTGCGGATGTGCCGGATGCAGATTACAGCGCGTCAAGCCGTCAGGACGTCATGTTCATCGGAGGTTTCGGACATCGTCCAAATGTGGATGCAGTGGTTTGGCTGGCGAAAGAGATCATGCCGCGCTTGAACACCTCCCTGCCGGGGCTGGTGGTACACATCCTTGGCTCCAACCCGCCAAAGGAAGTGACTGATCTGCAAACCGAAAATCTGCGGATCGAGGGGTTTGTGACGGATGAACGGCTGGAACAGTACTACCGTGAGTGCCGCATGGCAATTGTTCCTCTGCGCTATGGCGCGGGGATCAAAGGAAAGGTAGTCGAAGCCATGCGGTATGGTATGCCGGTGTTGACGACCAGTGTAGGTGCGGAAGGAATGATAGGGGCGGAAGGGATTCTCGCCGTAGAGGACACACCGGAAGACTTTGCCGCACGGTTTGTATCGCTTTATAAGGATCACGCCGCCCTTGAGCGCGTTAGCCGTCAGGAGGTTGCATACATCCGGGAAAACTATTCCCCGGCCAATGCGATCCGTGTGATCGGAAAAGAATTTGACATGGAGGATCTTCGCTCGTGATCATCACAAAGACACCGTTCCGTATGTCATTTTTTGGCGGCGGAACAGATATGCCGGCATTTTTCCGTGAGCATGGCGGAGCGGTGCTGTCAACAACTTTTGACAAGTACTGTTATGTAACGGTACGCCACTTACCGCCGTTCTTTGATTACCGCACGGAATTGTCTTACGCCAAAACGGAACGAGTGAAAACAACGGAGGATATTCAGCATCCGGCCATACGCGAAGCGATGAAGATGCTGGATATGTACGATCTGCGGCTGACCTATGAGGCAGATCTCCCGGCCCGGACAGGCCTCGGGACAAGTTCGTCTTTCGCGGTCGGAATGCTCAATGCGTTTTATGCGCTGAAGGGAAAGTATGCGGATAAGAAGAAGCTCGCCGATGAAGCGATTTATCTTGAACGGGTGCTGTGCCAAGAGGCTGGCGGCTGGCAGGATCAGATCGCGGCATCCTTCGGGGGGCTAAACCGCATCAATTTCCGGGACGATGAGTATGAGGTGCTGCCGGTGGTAATATCGCCGGAGAAAAAGAGACTGCTCAATGAAAATCTGATGCTGTATTTTACCGGTTTTACCAGATTTTCCTCAGAGATACAGCAATCTACGGAAAAGAGCATCAAAGACAAGACGGCGCAGCTTTTGGATATGCTGGCACTGGTAGACGAGGCGCAGAGCATTCTGACGTCCCGCGAAGGTGATTTGGACGAATTTGGTCGGTTACTCGATCAGAGCTGGCGGTTGAAAAGGCAAACAGGCAGCAGAATATCCACGGACAGCATTGATATGTTGTATGAGCGGGCACTGGAGGCCGGTGCACTGGGAGGTAAGCTCTTGGGAGCTGGCGGAGGCGGTTTCCTGCTGTTCTATGTGCCGAAGGAAAAGCAGCCATCTGTATCGGAAAGCATGTCGGAATTGATGCACGTCCCATTCGCTTTTGAAAACGGTGGTACACAGGTTATCCACTACACGCCGGAAAGCTACACGGTTATGTAAGAACGAAGAGGATTTCTGTTATGAAAGTTTCTACAGATGTAATTTTTCGCGGACTTTTTGTTAGGTACACTGAATTATCGGAAATGCAGGGCGATATTCGTGCTGCGGTTGAGGCACTGACAACTGCTTATCGTCATGGTGGAAAGATTCTAGTATGCGGTAATGGCGGCAGCGCTGCGGACAGCGAGCACATCGTTGGAGAACTGATGAAAGGCTTCCTGCTTCCTCGTCGGGTAACAGGTGAAATAGCGGAAAAGCTACTCGCTACATATCCCGAAGAGGCCGGACAAATGCTCAGTTCGCTACAGCAAGCAGCACCGGCAATCTCGCTGGTCAGTCAAACAGCGCTGATGACGGCATTTGGGAATGACATTTCATCAGAAATGATTTTTGCACAGCAGGTATTGGGATATGGCCAGCCTGGAGACGTGCTGCTGGCAATCAGCACCTCTGGAAACTCTGCGAATGTGCTCCACGCGGCTAGAGTTGCACACGTCAAGGGCGTGAAGGTCATTTCGTTGACAGGAAAAACAGGCGGAAAGCTGAAGGTGCTGAGTGATATTTGCATTTGTGCGCCGACTGACATTACATTTGAAATACAGGAATATCATCTGCCGATTTATCACTGTCTGTGCGCCTGTGTGGAGAATGAGCTGTTTGGAGACGCACAATGAGGGAAGCGATCATTTTGGCCGGCGGATTTGGAACGCGGCTGGCACATATCGTATCCGATGTACCCAAACCTATGGCGTCAGTCTGTGGGCGACCTTTCCTGCGGTTTATTCTAGATGATTTGCAGGAAAAGGGCGTGGAGAAGGTCATCCTCGCGGTGGGCTATAAATGGGAGACGATCCGCGACTGCTTTGGAGAGCACTACCGGGGTATGCAGCTTCGGTACTCTGTCGAGGATACGCCGCTTTTTACCGGCGGCGCTATAAAAAAGGCGCTGGCGCAATGCACGAATGAGCGTGTGCTGGTGGTCAACGGCGATACGTACTTCGACGTGGAGTTGGGCAGGCTTTATGAGACAGAGGCTCCCGTTGTTATTGCGCTTAAGCGTATGCGCGATTTTTCACGTTACGGCACGGTGTGTATGCAGGATGGTCAAATTACGGGCTTTTGCGAAAAACAGCCCTGCAAGGAAGGACTTATTAACGGGGGCATTTACCTTTTGCACCGGGAAATACTCTCTGATATGTCGGATCGGTTTTCGTTTGAAGCAGATTTTCTCGAACAGAAGGTGTCGGCGCTGACCATGCATGGCGTGGAGAGCGAAGGGTACTTTATCGACATTGGCGTGCCGGAGGACTACGCACTGGCACAGGAGTCTTTGAGACCGCTGGTCAAAAGGCACAAGGCGGCCTTCTTTGACCGCGATGGTACGATTAATGTGGATGTACACTATCTGCATCGTCCGCAGGAGCTGCAATTCATTGACGGTATGCCGGAATTTATCCGCAAATGGAACGAGTGGGGCTACAAGGTCATTGTGGTGACAAATCAGGCGGGTATAGCGCGAGGCTATTACACAGAGGACGATATGCACGTACTGCACCGCTGTATGAACCAGCGCTTGTCGGAGTATGGGGCGCACATTGATGCGTTTTACTTTTGCCCGCATCATCCTGATTTTACCGGCCCGTGTCATTGTCGAAAGCCAGAACCCGGCATGATCGAGGAGGCCATTCGAGAGTTTGACCTTGACCCGGCACAGTGCATTCTCTTTGGGGACAAGCCGTGGGACATTGAGGCGGGGGAATGCTGCGGAGTAAAGGGCGTGCTGACGGAAGCGAAAACCAAATATGATGTTAGGTGATTTGAGAATGGAAGGCGAAATATGAATGAAGAATTGAAAGCCAAGGAAAAACGGCGCACATATGCGATGTGGTGCTTGATTGCTATCTGTATCGGAAGCATGATGGCAATTTATTGGAGATATATTACCATTGCGAAGAGCACTGTACCCATAATGGACTTTTGGCACTGGATAGCAATTTATGGGGAGAAGGTACAGAACGGTATAATAACATTCTCAGATTATTTTTACTCGGACAAAGGGCAACATATACAGCCGTTACCTATGGCAATACAGTTTACAATTCTGAAATGGTCTCATTTTGACGTGCAGCCATTAGTGGTATGGGGCTTATTTGTTAGGCTTTTACTTGTGGTTGGCATGGTGGTTTTATTTTGGCGTGCTTACAAGGAGTCCATAACGACTAATCGTGTTTTCTTTGCGCTTATATGCATACTAATGACAGGGTGCATTATTAACTATAACCAGTGGGAACTAACAACAGAACCGTTTTCGTTTGGAAATAGCTTGCGAGTGTTATTATACTATGCCTCATTTGCATGGGCTGCGCTTTTCGTGGTAAATATATCGAAGCGGTCACTGTATGGTAATCTGTTGCACGGCGGTTTTTTGGGCGTGTTGTGTGCGTTTCTCACTATTTTCTGCGGGGCGGCATATTTTGTTGGCCACCTTCCAGCCATAGGAATTGCATTTATCCTTGTGCTGTTAAAAGATAAGAAACACTTCAAAAAGTATATGTTCCCCTTAACTCTGTGGTTCGTAATTTCTCTATTTGGGGCAATTATTTACTACTGGCTGTATACACGAGGAGGACGTGCCGATGTGGTGGCTTCATCTAACGTAGTAATTCTATTTACCCGTATAATTACAGCCGAAATGTTGTTCTGGGGCTCCAGCATACTGCCTGAAAAACTATTATCTACAGTAGGTCAAGGCCCGTTTTACGTTTGCGGGACACTGATGTTCGCGTATATTGTTTGGCTTATTGTTAAACAGGTGAAAACAAAGCAGACGAAACGAAATTTGTTTCCGCTTATTTGCGTTATATACGCCGTAATAATATCGATGGCGATAGCTTTTGGTCGTGTAGAAGTTTTTGGCGATTCAGTTATGTGTTCCTCGCGTTATGTGGTGGAAAGCAGCATCGGTTTGTTGGGCATAGTGTGGCTGACATATGAGCAATATCATGCGGACGGGAGTGAGAAAATAGCTATATCCAACGTGGTGCGTAGTACATATGGAGTTGGAATTGCTGTGGCACTATTTTTCGTAGGAGGATTGACCATTTCTGCCATTTCGGAAATGAGGATTGCCCCGTACAGAGGTGCGTATAACGAGAGTATAAAGGAAATAATGCTCAATATTGACGAGCGTTCGGATGAAGAATTGGCAGTAACACAAGGAGAGGCTTCTGATGTCCGAGTAAGTGTTGCTTTTTTGAAACGCTACAATTTAAGTATCTTTGCAGATAAGGAAGAGCATTGAAAAAAGAGGGAAAGCCTATGATCTCATTCAACATACCCCCCTGTGTGGGGAGCGAGCTTACATACGTCAAGCAGGCGATGGATTCACACAAGATCTGCGGAGACGGACAATTTACGAAAAAATGCAACGCTTGGATGGAGGAACGCTTTCATGCTAAGAAGGTGCTTCTGACCACCAGCGGTTCTACCGCGCTGGACATGGCTGCACTGCTGTGTGACATCAAGCCCGGCGACGAGGTGATCCTGCCCAGCTACACGTTTTCCAGTACGGCCAACGCTTTCGTATTGGCGGGTGCAACACTTGTGTTTGTGGATATTCGTCCCGACACCATGAACATTGACGAGACCAAGATCGAAGCCGCCATCACAGACCGTACCAAGGTCATCGTGCCAATGCATTATGCCGGCGTGGCCTGCGAGATGGACACCATCATGGATATTGCCCGCCGTCACGGCCTGATGGTGGTGGAGGACGCGGCGCAGGGCGTGATGAGCACTTACAAGGGCCGTGCGCTGGGTACGATTGGTGATTTCGGCTGCTACTCGTTCCACGAGACAAAAAACTACTCCATGGGAGAAGGTGGCGCGCTGGTCATCAACAACGCGGCCTTTGACGAGCGGGCCGAGATCCTGCGGGAAAAGGGCACGAACCGTGCCAAGTTCTTCCGCGGACAGGTGGACAAGTATACATGGGTGGACTTCGGCGATAGCTATCTGCCCAGTGAGCTGAACGCTGCATACCTCTGGGCACAGCTGGAAAGAGCTGACGAGATCAATAATGACCGTCTGGCCACATGGCGGGAATACTGGAACGCGTTCCAGTCGCTTTCCCTAACAGGGAAAGCGAACCTCCCTGTTATCCCGGATGGGTGCGTACATAATGCCCACATGTTCTATCTGAAGCTGAGAAATTTACAGGAGCGCACGGCGTTTATCAGCTATATGAAGGAGCATGGCGTGCAGTGCGTGTTTCATTATATTCCGCTGCATTCCGCTCCGGCGGGGCTGAAGTTCGGGCGGTTCCACGGAGAAGATGGATATACGACAAAAGAGAGTGAACGTCTTGTCCGCCTGCCGCTGTACTACGGGATGACACAGGAGGATAGGGACAAGGTTATTGATAGCGTTTATTCTTTTTGGAGGGGAAAACAATGAAAATATCCGTTGTTGTTCCCGTATACGGCTGCCCCACAGCTGTTGTTCCGCTGTGTAAGCGTCTTGATAATACATTGACGCAGATAGCGGACGACTATGAGATAATTTTGGTGAATGACGCTTGCCCTAAAGGATCATGGACTGAAATTGAGAAAGTCTGTGCGGTTGACACCCGTGTGATAGGAATAGAGCTATCTCGCAATTTTGGCCAAATTAAAGCTATTACGGCAGGATTAGATTATGCCAAAGGCGATTGGGTCGTAGTGATGGACTGTGACCTACAAGACAGACCCGAAGGCATTATAGACTTGTACCGAAAAGCGATGGAGGGGTACGACGTAGTGTTTGCGCGAAGAAAGGCGCGTAAAGATAATGCTTTTGTCAAGTTTTGTTCAAAGAGCTTCTATAAGGTATACGACTATTTCACCGACGGGAATTACGACAATTCTATTTGTAATTTCAGCATTTCTCGACGCGAAGTCATACAAAGCTATTGCAATATGCGTGAACAGAACCGGGCATACACATTGTTTCTAAAGTGGCTTGGATATAAGCAGACTGCGATCGATGTTGAAGCGGATGTTCGCTATGAAGGCAAGTCTTCATATAACATTAGAAAGAAAACTAAGATGGCCTTGGAGTTTATCACAGCGCAGTCAAACAAGCCTTTGCGCTTTTCGGTAGGAGCAGGTTTTTTCTTCGCGGCTGTTTCCTTTATCTATATGATAATTAGGGTCGTTATCTATGTGATAACGGGCAGTGTGCCGCAAGGATGGACAAGCCTGATCGTAGTTGTGTGCTTTATGGGCGGGATCATATTAGTATCAAACGGAGTAATAGGCATCTACGTTGGATACATATTTAACGAAGTAAAGAGGAGGCCCATTTACGTGGTTCGCACTGTATTAAATGGACGAGAAGAGAACGGAGAGAGATGCATGACGTGCAATAGGAAGGAGATTCGCAAATGATTTTGGTAATTGGAGCGACAGGATATGTGGGTCGCTATTTCTGCACAGAATTGGTAAACAAGGGAGAGGAAGTATTGGCATTAGGACGTTCCCGGCAGGTGCAGCACTTTTTTGAGGAAAACGGCGTTCCATTTCAGTATTTTGACCTAAATGATGAGAATTCTTTTGAAAAACTGCCCACGGAGAATATTGAGGCGATCGTAGACTTGTCCGCCTGCCTCGCAGAACTCGAAACGCCGGTTGAACAGTTTTTTGCGGTTAATACAATAGGCGTATACCGTGTGCTCGACTATGCATATCGGCACGGGATTAAGAAAGTCGTAGTAACATCTTCTCACAAAGTATACAACGATGTGCACAAGGATGTGATTTCGGAGAACGATGGTATTAGTTTTCGAGGGGATCATTCCCCGTATATCATTTCAAAAATCGCGGCAGAGAACTTTGTGGAGTATTACAACAAAGACTTTGGCATGAATGCGGTCGTACTACGCCTTACAGGTGTGCATGGCTATGGCGAAATATTGGGGCATTTGAATGCTGACCACTCTTATAAGAAGAGCGCGTTTGAGATCTTCTTCGAACGTGCACTAAAAGGCGAACCAATCGAAGTATGGGGCGACCAAAGCATTAAAAGAGATCACGTCTACATCAAGGACGTTGTTTCCGCGTTGCTGGCGGCAGTCAGAAGTGGTGAGGAAAAGGGAATATATAATATTGCCAGCGGGGTTGGATATTCTCAATATGAAGAAGCCTGTGTGTTAGCCAAGGTTTTTGCGGAGAGCGGAGTGGTGAGTAAAGTCACGCTGAGACCCGATTTGCCGGGACTTACTAGGGGTTATGTGTATAACATCGAAAAAGCTGAACGTGAATTACGGTGGAAACCCATGTATACAGACCTCACCCGCCTGTATGAAGATTACAGAAGAGAGTGGATCTCCAAAAAATACCATAATTATCACGAAATTTTGGAGTCGCAGCGTCCGGCCATACTGTGATGGGAAAAGTGTGGTCCATTTCTGCGTTGGGCATGAATGGCGCAGACAATGCTATGATCGTAGGCAGAGCAGCAACAGGAATATATTTGGCGCTGTTGGAGTCAAATTGTACAAGCGGATATGTTCTTGTACCGGGTAATCTTTGCTACGCGGGAATTTATCCTGCGCTTTATGCGGGGCTTCTGCCTGTGTTTTGCGATGTCGATAGTCGGACAGGAAATGTGACGTTGGAAACGATAACGCAAGTTTGGCAGAAGGACGGAATACGGGCGGCTGTCATTCCGCATATGTACGGCAATCCTGTCCTTGAAATGCAAGAGATTTACGATTTCCTGCACGAGCGTGGTGTAGTCGTGATTGAGGATTGTGCATCTGCGATGGGAGCCTCTGCGGAGACCTACCAACTAGGCAGGGTGGGAGACTATACAGTGTACAGCACAGGGTATGCCAAGACACTTGATTTGGGCTACGGAGGTTTTTTGAGAAGCCGGTATACACATTTAGAAGTAGCACGAGAGCGGGAAAAAACGCTTCCGATGTATTCAGAGAAACAAGAGAAGAATCAAGCATTTTTCTCAAAACTATATCGGATGCTTCGCAATGAAGGGACGGATACGGCTATTGAGGCAATGATTTATCGGGGACTTTTAAGCTGCTGCCGCGATGATTTCTTGTTGCGGATCGGGCCTGAACAGCAGGAGAAGCTGCTGCAAGAGATGGAGAGACTACCTGAAATCGTTGAAGAACGGCGGCGCAAGAAGGAGTTATATCGAAAGAGATTGTCCTGTTGGGAATATAATACCTATCCTTACACCGGGGAAGCTGTGCCATGGCGATATAATCTCATGGTCGATAAGGCAGAGAGGAAATCTCTGATTTGCGATTGCCTTGCAGGGCAAATTCCCATAAGCGATTGGTATCCCAATGTAACACCTTTTTTTGGTAAAAGGAAAACTCTGCATGGTGTAGATCAACACGCTGCAAGCATCGTGAACTTTCCCCTTACGATTGAAGATGCGGAAATATACAAAATTTGCGATTTCTTAAATATGTGGTTTCAGAAGCACCGCAATACGCCCTCGGAGGATACACCATGAAAAAACTTGCCATCATCGGTGCATCGTACTTACAGCTCCCTCTCATTGAAAAAGCGAAGTCAATGGGTATTGAGACCCATGTGTTTGCCTGGGCGGCTAACGATGTGGGCGAAACTGCCGCCGATCATTTTTACCCCATCAGCATAGTGGAAAAGGAACAGATATTGGCGCAGTGCCGCCTGATCGGTATCGACGGCATTTGCTCCATCGCGTCTGACCTCGCTATGCTGGCGGTAAACTATGTGGCCGAACAGATGGGGCTGACCGGCAATTCTATGGAGTGTACGCTGCGCTCTACAAACAAGCACCTGATGCGTCAGGCGTTTGAACAGCACGGAGATCCTTCGCCTAAGAGCCTTTTGGTGGAGTGCGTGGATGATCTGCGAAGTGTGCCGCTGCATTATCCTGTGATCGTTAAGCCCACGGACCGTTCCGGCAGCCGGGGCATCACAAAGCTGGACGGTCCGAACGGTCTTGCGGAGGCTATCGAAAACGCCAAGTTGCAGGGCTTTGAAAAGAAGGCGCTGGTGGAGGAATTTGCCACTGGGCAGGAATACAGCGTGGAGTACATATCCTGGCAGGGTGAACACCATTTCTTGGCGCTGACTCACAAATACACCACTGGCGCACCGGGCTTTATTGAGACGGGGCATTTAGAGCCTGCGCCGGTGTCGGAGAAAACCGTGGAACGCGTCAAGGCGGTGGTGTCTCACGCCCTCAACAGCCTTGGTATCCGATACGGTGCGTCCCACAGCGAACTGAAGATCGATGCGGATGGGCGTATTATGCTCATTGAGATCGGCGGACGTATGGGCGGTGACTTTATCGGCAGCGATTTGGTGGAGCTTTCTACCGGCGTGGATTATGTCAGAGCCGTCATTGATACGGCGTTGGGCGAAAGGCCTGCCCTGACGCACAAGGCCCACAGCGCCGCGGCGGTTCGTTTCGTTTTCTCTCAGGAGGATGTGGATGTTCTTGCACGCATCAAGCGTGAGCACCCGGAACTGTTGGTACGCGAGGACGTGGACACATCCTTCGACCATCCGGTGACAGACAGCGCCACGCGCTTTGGGTATTACCTGCTGCGGGGAGAGGATGTATCGCTGCTGCAGCAGTATATGCCAGAAAACAAATAATCTTGCCAAAGCGGATGTGATGATTTGAAAGAGTATAAAACACTTATCCTGCTCCATTTAATGCTGATGGTTTATTCCATGAGCGGTATTTTCAGCAAGCTGGCAGCCGGGCAGCCGTTTCTCAGCTTCCGCTTTTGCCTGTATTACGGCGTGATCATCGCGCTGCTGGGGCTTTACGCCATCGGCTGGCAGCAGATCATCAAGCGTATGCCGCTGACGCTGGCCTTTGCTAATAAGGCGGTCACCACCGTGTGGGGGCTTGTGTGGGGACTGCTGTTTTTCCAGGAGCGGGTCACAGTGGGCAAGCTGGCTGGCATCGCCCTGATCGTGGCCGGGGTCGTGGTGTTCTCCACGGCGGACAAGGAGGCGGGCTGATGGAAAAGCCTATGTTGTTCTATGCGGGCTTGCTGCTGCTGGGCGTTTTCCTCAGTGCCATCTCACAGGTCATGCTGAAAAAAGCGGCGTTGCGGCAATACCCGAACAAGATCCGCGAGTATCTGAACCCTTTGGTCATCATCGCCTATACGATTTTCGTGGGAACGACCTTCTTGAGCATTTACGCCTACAAGGGCATCCCGTTGTCCATGGGCCCTGTGCTGGAGGCCACCAGCTACATCTATGTGACCGTCTTCGGCGTAACGATCTTCAAAGAAAAGCTCAATCGGCGCAAGCTCATCGGCCTTGCGCTGATCGTGTTGGGCATTATTGTGTATTCCTTGCTGGGGTAGAGAGATGTGTTAGGAGGAGAGCATGGGCAACGAACGGAAGTATTCCCTTGACGTACTTAGGATCATCGCTACGATTCTGATCATATTCCACCATTACGGGCAGGTAACGGGATTATATTTGGAGGGACATATCAACTACTGGAATGGCCGTTTTTACTTTGGCTATGTGGTAGAGTTCTTTTTCCTGCTATCCGGCTACTTTATGTATCGATATATCGGGAAGATTACCAACGGACTTACCTTCAAGAAGTTCTTTCTGCCTCGTGCGCTGAGATTGCTGCCGTTGGTATTCATCAGCGGGGTTACATATGAGGTGTTGCTTGGCATCTATCAAAAGGTGTGCGGAGGAGATTGGTTCGGCGTTTCCATAACGGTTTGGGGTGTGATCATCAACGCCTTAGGTGTGCAGGACGGCTGGGTTTTTGCAAACCCGATGGTGAACAATCCCACATGGTACATCAGCGTACTGCTTTTATGTTACGTTGTCTTCTATTTGCTGACCTATCTCAGCAAGCGGTGGCAGATACCGCACACCTATCTTTTTGTGTTTATGGTATTGCTGGGCTGCGGAGCACAGACCTATGGCCTGAATTTGCCGTTCCTGAACGGCTCATCCTGCCGCGGTTACTATGCGTTTTTCTTCGGCGTGCTGCTGGCTGAATGGCTGGAGAAGCTGAACGCAGCAAAAAAGTCTCAGAATATATATATATATATATTCTGGGGAAGCGTCGCTTCGGTCGCGGCTCTGCTATGCATGATGGTATACAAATGGGAATGGGTAGCCAGCGGCACCAACTATTTGGTGACGTTTTGGTTCTACCCGGCACTTATTATCATTTTCAGCAGTGGGCCGGTAGCAAAGCTGTTTGACCATAAGTTTATTGGCACACTGGGGAAAATCACATACGATACATATATTTGGCATAATCCTAATTTTTTGCTTTTGTATATTATCCCCGCCATTACCGGCAGAAGCTGGAACTTGCTCACCGCCAAGGCTATGCTCATATATACGGCAGTTTCCTTTGCTGTGGGAGCGATTTCCTACTATGCCATAGAACGACCGATTAGCAGTAGAGTGGGGAGGCTGATGGAGACAGAGAAATAGCGTAACAGTCAAACCTATCCACACAGACACATAGGACAACAGTAGCGGAACGTTGCGAAACGTTCCGCTACTGTTTATATCGGGAGTACACATAGCTGCACAAATCGACAATGCTCCACAAAAACCACTGCACTTGCGTAGACCATTGTAGAACGAAACTATGACGCAAACGACCAAAAATCGTGTAAAATTAGCATATCAAGAACAATATATGTCAGCTGGCGAGAGACCCGTCACGGATAACCGAGTGTTAGCTTTCAAAATACACAAAACAGGAGGAAACATCAGTGCCGTTAGTTTGTTACGCTTCAGATG
>ULMM01003263.1_pt1 | contig 19508 bp, 19 predicted proteins | sample 1951661 | NCBI WGS metagenome assembly ULMM01 (sample SAMEA4835551, study PRJEB28245) | human gut metagenome | biome: gut microbiome; material: fecal sample | place: Denmark | collected 2008 | reverse complement strand
TATGGAATAAGAGGAATATATGGTATTATAATCTCAAGCATAATATTGGGAATAATAATATATAAAACAATAACAATAATAAAGAAAAACAATGTAACAACATATAAAGAATTTTTAGTAAGTATAATACCTAAGAATTTAAAAAACGAAAAAGTTTTGGAAATAATAAATGCAATAATAAATATATTCATTTTAATAACATTTTATATAATGATAGCAGGATTTGGAGGGTATTTATCAGAAACTGTAGAAATACCGCAAATAATTGGCAGCTCAATATTAGCAGTTATTTGCATAATAATAATGCTAAAAGAAACAAAAGGGATAGTAAATGTCAGTGAATTAATAGTTCCAATATTAATAATCTTTATAGCAATAATAGGAATTTATACAGCAACTTCAATAAACATTGTAAACAAAATAAAAGAAATAGAAACAATAAAAAACAGCAGTTGGCTAGTAAGTGGTATAATATATTCTAGTTATAATAGCATTTTATTGATACCAGTATTAATAAGCTTAAACAAAATAATAAAACAAAAAGAAATATCACAAATAAGCATAATTATATCAACTATAGTTTTGACATTAGCAATCTCAATATTTATCTCAATGTTAAAAATAGATATAAATATAAAAATGCTAGAAATGCCAGTATCATATGTTATAATAAAACATTTACCAAAATTTAAAATGCTATATGGAATTGTTATATTAACATCAATACTAACAACAGCGATATCTTTAATAGCAGGATTACTACAAAATGTAAAAAAAACAAAAAACAAAAAAGTAATCTTATATTTAATATGCATAAGTTCAATTCCGATTTCAAAAATAGGATTTTCAGCTCTTATAAAATTTATATATCCAATATTTGGATATATAGGAATCCTACAAATAATACTGATAGGGCTAAAAACTCAAAAACACAATAAATGAATAATAAAAACATTGCCATTTTTAATATTTTATAGTAAAATAAAAACATCAAAAGAAAAATAAAAATAATAGGAGGAAAATAAAAAATTGAAAAATTTTTGGAAAGAACCAGAGACCAAAAAAATAAACAAAAAAAGAATAGCAATAATTATAATAATAGCTATAGTAGTAATAGCAATAATAACAATAGGAATAAGATATATAAAGAATGAAAATTTCAGAGAATGGTTTGATACACAAATTTTAAGAAAAGAAGTCAATCAAGATAAACTAGCAACGATCGATATAAAAGAAGAGGATAATCCACAAGTGTATGCATATAATCAATACATAGGTGTTCTAAGTAAAAACGAATTTAAAATATATGGAAGTACTGCAAAAGAAGAAAAAAGTCTACAAGTAGAAATTTCAAACCCAATATTTGCTTCAAATAATAGGTATCTAGCAATAGCAGAAAATAAGGGAAAAAAAATATATTATGTCACAGATAAAGATATAGCATGGGAAAAAACAGTAGAAGGAAATATAGCACAAGTAAGTATAAGTAAGAATGGATATGTAGCAATAAAATTAGTAGACACAAGTTATAAAACAATAATAGCGGTATATGACGAAAAAGGAGAACCGTTATTTAATAAATTTATATCAACAATGAGAGTATCGGACTTTGCAATGACAGATGATAACAAATATTTAGCAATCGCAGAAATAGATACATCCGGAATAAATATAAAATCTCAAATAGAAGTATTTTCAGTAGAAAAAGCAAAAACAGATTCAAAAAATTCAAAAGTAGCAACATATGAATTTGAAAACAACGAATTAATAACAAATATAAAATACCAAGACAAGGAAAAATTAACATGCATGTCAAAAGACAAAATAACAGAATTTACATTAGATGGAAATAAAGAAGAATTATTTAACAACGAAAACAAAAAAACAACATTTCAAACAATAGAATTAACAAATAATGTAGCAGAAATAGAAGAAAAAACATCAGATCTGTTTTCAGCAGATTCAGTTGTAACAATAATAAACACAGAAAATAAAAACACATCAATATACACAGCAAAAGCAGTAACTAAAGAGATATACACATGTGAGAACATAATAGCATTAAATCTAGGAACAGAAATAGAATTTATAAATACAGGTGGATGGCTAGTAAAAAGATATAAAGCAACACAAGAAATAACAAATGTAGCTCTATCAAGTAATATGGCAGGAATAATTTATAGAGATAAAATAGAAATTATAAATTTATAAAAGGAGAAAAATATGTTAGCAGATATTACAATTATAGCCATAATGGCATTATCAATATTTTTAGGATATAAAAAAGGTTTAGTAAAATTAGGCATAGGCTTATGTGCTGGAATTATAGCAATAGTAGTTGCATTAATATTATATAGACCAATAACAAATTTAGTAATAAATAAAACAAATATAGATGAAAATATAGAGCAGCATATAATAGAAAAAGCAAAAACAAATGAAATATCAGATAAAATGGTACCAGAAGTTGCAAAAGAATTAACTTATAATATTATTAGAGCAGGAGTAATGCTAATCTTATATATTTTAATAAAAATTGTACTAAGATTTGTAACAGCACTAGCCGATATTATTGCAAAGCTACCAATACTAAAACAATGTAATGAACTGGGGGGAGCAATATATGGAATAATAAGAGGATTATTAATAATATATGTAGCATTAATGATAATAAATTTTATAGGACAAATAAATCCACAAAATAAAATACACACAAAAATAGAAGAATCATATATAGCAAAAGAGATGTATAACAAAAATGTTATAGAACTATTAGTCAAATAATTATAGGCCTGCGAGCAATTGCTCACAGGCCTAGATGAGTTTAGTCTATCATTGCTCTCATTACAAGATCACCTAAAAGAGCAATAAAGTTATCAACATCAAAATTGTAATCAATAAGAATCTTAACAGAATTTTTTTGAGGTTGAGATATAATATTAAATGCATGATAATTATAATCAATAAATCTCAAAAAATTATCAAAACTCTCCTTTCCTAAAAAGCTAATTTCATAAAATTTTTCTGTTGCTGTTATTTGCATAATATGTCCTCCTGTAAATAAAATAAAACCCATCAGTTTCAAAGTATATACAATTATTATACCACTAAAATTTACATAATGCAAATTTTTATATACAATATATTTTTACAAAAAACAAATAATAAATATTGCCTTTTTAAAATAATTTTGCTATACTAATAACATAAAAAAGAGGAGGCAAAAACGTGAAAAAAAATGAAGATCAAATGAAAAAGAATAAAGAAATAAAAAATAAAAAAGAAAATAAAAAAAATATAGATAAACATGGAAAGCAAGAAAGCAAAAAAATAAATAAAAAACCAAAAAAGAAAATGAAGTTATGGAAAAAAATAGTACTATTTAGCATATTAGCCATAATAATAGGTTTAGGAGTGTGGTTTGCATATAAAACACATAAAAATGGTGGTGGAATGACAGGAATGCTGGCAACAGTAGTAGGTCATGATGAAAATACAAAAAAGAATTTACCAGAACTAAAAGTATTAATATTAGGAGTAAGTACAGACTTAGGGGACAATGCACCAACAGATACAATAATGATAGCATCATATAATCCAAATACACAAAAAGCAAATTTGCTATCAATACCAAGAGATACATACATAGGAAAAAACAAATTAAAAGCGACACCATCAGACAAAATAAATAGTCTATACAGTTATGGAGGAGCAGAAAAAACATTAGAAGCGGTAAACACATTAACAGGATTGGATATTAAATATTATGCAGTAGTAAAAACAGAAGCACTAATAAAATTAGTAGATGCAATAGGAGAAGTAGAATTTAATGTACCAATAGATATGAAATATGATGACCCAACACAAAAGCTACATATAAATTTAAAAGCAGGAGAACAAAAAATAAACGGAGAAAAAGCAGAACAATTGTTAAGATTCAGAAAAAACAATAACAACACATCATATCCAGAAGAATATGGAGACAATGATACAGGAAGAATGAGAACACAAAGAGAATTTTTAATGGCTGTAATGCAACAAACACTAAAACCTGGAAATGTATTTAAAATAGGACAAATATTAGATATAGCAAATAAATATTTAGAAACAAATGTAGATTTTTCATATATAAAAGATTATATACCTTATGCAGTAGAATTTAATACAGAAAATTTATCAACAGAAACAATACCAGGAACAAATAAAGAATTACCAGAAAAAGCAAAACAACAATGGTGGTTTTTTGAAGCAGATCAGAAAGAAACAAAGACACTTATACAAAACTTATTTTATGAAGGAGAACAAAATGAGTTAGAAGAAGGTAGTACAGAAAATACAAGCAAAAACACATTGAAAAGCAACACAATAAGTAATTCTACAAATACAAGTTCATCAAGTAAAACATTACAAAATTCAGATATAGAAATCGAAGTATTAAATGGAAGTGGAGATAGTAATAAACTAACAAAAGCAGTAGAATTATTAAAAGAAAATGGATATGATGTTACTAAAACAGGAAAAACTACATCAATATCAAAAACAATCATCACAAATAAAAAAGAATTAGAAACAGACAAAGTAAAAGAAATAAAAAATTTGTTGGGAGTAGGGAGCATATCAAATAAAAAGAATTTAAGTAGTAAAGTTCACTTGACAATAGTAATAGGAAAAGATTTTAATGTATAAACATTAAAAATATGCCCTATCTAGTGAAAGATAGGGCATAAAATATTTTAAATTTAAATCAGATTAATTTTAGATTCAGGAAGTTCTTCTTTTTTCTTTCCAGTATTCCAAAAAAATAAAAGAAGTATTAGTACAATTACTACAATAACTAATAAAATAATTTGTAAAAAATAAGTACGTGAAGTAGACAATTGTACATCATGTGAAGCTAGCAAATTAACAACATATGATTTATCATCAATAACATAAGTTGCAGTACCTAAAACATTTCCCTGTGCAACAGGAGCAGAAGGTAAATCCTTCAAAGTTATTTGAGGAGAAACATTATCAAAAGGCTTAGAAGTATCTACTAATGTATTAATATCATCAGCCAAAACTAATTTAAGACTTTTAGTTTCTTCTGTGGCATTTTGAACCGAAATTTCAGTTACAGAATCACCTTTATTAGCAATGTTTTTAAAAGCAAAATTTTGAAATCCATAATCAAATAAGTTTTTTGTCTCATTAAAGCGAATGTCTGAAGTATCAGCATGTAAAATAACACAAATTAAATCTAAATTATTATAGCTAGCAAAAGAAGCTAAGCAAAACATAGCTTGAGATGTAAATCCAGTCTTTGTAGTAACTAAAGGTTTATAATAATATGAGCTGCTAGTATTTAACATGGGATTTGTATTTTCAAAATCACGTTCTGCAGATTTATTTGTAGCAAAAAGATGACAAGATTTTAAGCTGGCATAAGTCTTAAATGTTGTATTTTTCATACAGTATTGCATTAAAACAGCAATATCATGCGCAGTAGAATAATGATTGTCATCATGCTGTCCACTTGGATTAGTAAAATGAGAGTCTGCTAATCCTAAAGCTTGCAACTTAGCATTCATTCTTTCAGCAAAAGCAGAGACAGAACCATCAATATGAAATGCCAAAGCATTTGCTGCATCATTTGCAGAATGAACCATAAGAACTCTAAGTAATTGATCCACACTAATTTGCTCATATGCTTGAAGTGGAGCAACACTATATCCAGAAGGAATATTAGAAATTGCCTCATAAGGAACAGTTACAATATCATTCAAATTACAATTTTCAATAGCTAAAATAGCAGTCATTATTTTAGTAATACTAGCAGGCTCTAATTTTTTGTTCATATCTTTTTCAAATAAAACTTTCGAAGTGGAATTTTCAAGTAACACTACAGATCCAGAATTTATGGTAGGAATATCCACAACAGCATTAGCTTGTGTAAAAAAGCTACAAATAAGTATAACAAACAAGAAAAAGCCCATATAAAATTTTTTAAAATTCACGTCAAAACTCCTTTATAAAACATTTTAATATAATATATATCATTTTATGCTTTTTTTCAATAAAAAACATCAATAAAAAATATGTTTTTTATTGATTCTGAGAAAGAGCAAAAATAATTAAATAAAATAAAAAATAGTAGGAAAGGATGATAAAAAATGAAAGAATTAAATAAAAAAACCAAAATAATAATAATAGCAATATTAGTGGTATTATTAGGTGCAATAATATATTATGTATATGGAAGAGAAACACCAGAAAATAACCAAAATGCAATAATTCCATATGAAGACGAAACAATACAAAGCAAAGAAAACAACATATCAGAAGATAAAAGCGAAGAAAATGATACAGAAAAAATCATAATATATATAGCAGGAGCAATAAAAAAAGAAGGTGTATATGAACTAGAAGAAGGAAGTAGAATATCTGACGCAATAGAACAAGCAGGAGGGTTAAAAGAAGAAGCAGATATAATTAATATAAATTTAGCATACAAATTAGAAGATGGAATGAAAATAAGAATTCCTACACAAACTGAAAATAATGAAAAAGATATAAATAAAATTAGCGAAGAATATATTACTAAAAACAGCGGATTGGAAACAGAAAATACAATTGAAGATACAAAAAAAGAGAAAGAAGAAAAATTAGACATAAACAAAGCAACACAAGAAGAATTAGAAACATTGTCGGGAATAGGCCCATCAACAGCTAATAAAATTATTCAATACAGAAAAGATAACGGTAACTTTAAAAATATAGAAGATCTAAAAAACGTTAATGGCATAGGAGAAAGTAAATATAATGAGATAAAGGAAAAAATAATAGTAAAAAAATAATATTTGGTTGCGGGGGGTAGACTCGAACTACCGACCTTTGGGTTATGAGCCCAACGGGCATTAATTCTCAAGTGCCTGAAATCAGTAGCTTTTAGTGGTGTACTTTTAATTCTGCCCTAATTTTGCCCTAATTTGTTCCCACAACCATTTATAATAAACCTATATAGAGAGCATCACTTTACTTGTTTAATTGCTCTTCTAATACACTCTTTTGTATTATCTGACAAGACCACTATACTGCTAATTTTTTTATTGTCCTACGTTTTAATTTGTATTTTTTAACTGCATTTGTTGTTGAAATAATATTAGTATTTTGGTTTTCAATTTTAGTAGATATATTTTCTTGTTGTTTTTTGTTTTTCAAAACCATATTTTTTAGAACATAGTGCAATCTATGTCTTAAATAATCTGCTGTTATATTATTTTCATTTTTAGTCTTAAACATACTTTCATTGTCTAACAGCTCGTCTGTAATTCCTAATTATTTCATTATTTCAGCTTTGTAATTTTCTAATGCTATTTTTAATATTGGCATAACTGGTACAATTCTTTCACTAGCCTCTGACTTTAATTCAGTATATTTTCTTTCTGACCTTACTCTATTTAAGTCATCATCATATATACTAATTCCATTTACTACATCATCTAAATCTTTCCATAAAAATCCTGATAGCTCACTTGCTCTGACTCCTAAAACGAATAATGTTAAATATGCGATTCCATTATATTCAGATAATAAAATATTAGTTACTGCTATTTGTTCTTCTATACTTAAATTTTTCCATTTATTTTAGAGGCTTTTTTAATATCTGGTCTAAAGTCCTCAATAATTTTTTATATTTCTTCATTGCTTAAAGTATAGTTATTAAAAATATTACTCATTTTATAATTCTCCTTTCATTTTCTTAATTTAATTTTCTATAGATTTTCTTCTATTTAATATTGTTCTTTCACTATTATTCAGAAGTGTTGCTACTTCTATATTTTTATAATCTTTTAGGTAAAACAAAAAGAACACCAAATTTTCATTAAAAGTCAATGTTCTTATTAGTTCAAATAGGCATGATTCTCTTAATAGTGAATCAAATTCCATAACAATATCACATTTTTGTTTATCTGTAAGAGGAGTCAATGATAGTATTTCACTGTGCGATTATAAGTAAATTAATATAAGAGAATGGAGGAAAATATGAAAAGTTTAATAGAATTGCAAAAAAATATTGACGAAAAGAAAAAGATACTAAATTTATCTGTAGAAAATGATGAGCCACAAGATGTTTTATACCAAAAAAGTATTGATACAGATGAGGCTATTGCAGAATATATGATTCACACTTTATATCAATTTTGCAAATCCATGAATATACATGCAGATGACTTATTATTTGGAGGTAATGTGGAAGAAAATAATTATTCTGATAAAGAGATAATTGAAAATATAATTCAAAAATGTGATGAAAAACAGTTAAAAATAATCAAAGATGTTCTCATTGCAATGTTTTCTGATTTTAATGAATTAATAAAATAGATATTGACATTAAATGATTTAATGATATATTTAATTATATAATGAATTCATATATATTTTAGATACTAAATCAAAAAAATAAAGACTAATAGTAATACAAATAGACTATCAGTCTTTTATTTTATGCTATCAGTAAATTTTTTTAGTAGTTCATCAGTTGATATTTCTAATGCTAAAGCTATACATGATAATTCATAATCTCTAACAGACCTTTTATTTTGTTCTATTCTATATAAAGACTGTTTTGAAATATCAACTCCCATTAGCAGTAGCTTGTTTGATAAAGAAGATAAAGAAATATTTTTATTTGTTCTAATTTTTTTAAAATTATCAGAAATAACATTCAAGTTATTTTCATATTTTTTATGCAAACTCATAATTAATCACTTTTTTTATTATATAATAATTTGGATGTCATATTATAAACACTATAATGTTTATAAAAACAAGAAAAAATTATGGAAATTCCATTAAAATTATGCTATAATGAAGAACAATAATTATTAAGCCAATGATTAACCCCATAAATACGGAAGATAATAAGAATATAATCAATTTAGAATGGAGAATAAAATATTATGATAGGACTAAACGAAACAGAAGAGATAATAAGGCTAATTTATAATGGATTTGATATAGAGCTATTATCTTTTGAACTAGATATTCCAATTGAAAAATTGCAAGAATATAAAAAAAGATTAGAACTTCGACAATTTGCAAAGGAATCAATTAAAAATGGAAAAATTACGGAGGCAATAGATAAATTAAATAATTTTATAGAAACGACAGATAGTAACATTATAGAAAAAAATATATTATTAAAATTAAGAGCATATGCAAATAAAACAATTGTTAATAAAGAAGATTTGCTAGAAATAGAAAATGAAAGGAAAAAGCTAGGATTTTCAAGTGGCATAGATGAGGTATTGGAAGAACTAAATGTCCAAATACCAAAAAGAAAAAGTAGTAATATTAGAAAAAAAGAAAAACAAAATATAAAAGAGCCTATAACTGAAGAGGAACAATATGAAAATGAAGTACATGAAGAATATGTAAAACCAGATTATGAAGAAACAATAAATAGATATAAAACTGAAATTATTGCTAACCCACAAAAAGAACAAGAAAAAAGAAATCTAATAGCATTTGCCTATTTTAGGTCAGGAAAAATAGATAAAGCAAGAGAAGAACTTATAGCATTAGCTGAAGAAACAAGCAGTTATATGGCATATAGACAATTAGTACATATTGAGAAAAAAATAGGAAATTTAGAAGATGCAAAATTATGGGCATACGAGGCACTTGACAAATTTCCAAACAGTATTGAAATTAGAGAACAGTTAATATCTATAGCCAAAGAAGAAAGAGATGAACAAGAAGTCATAAAACAGTTAAGAGATATTATTGAAATAAACCCTAAAAATGAAAAAAATAAAAATAGATTAAAAACAATTATTGATAGAGAAGAAAGATAACTATATTTATATAGTTATTTTTTATTAGTGGTTGCAAATTATGTAAATTTATAGTATAATATTAGCTGTATTGGAAGATTTCCAGTGTATTTATTATATTTTGGCAATTGTTTAATTTGCTAAATATTGAAAGATCATGGAAATACCAAGATACATTTGTACCTATTAAAAACTTTTAACAATGAAAGGAGAAACACGATGAGTAAGTTTTGGGTAAAGGTAAAGTTTAAACAAGAAAAGAATGCAGAACATTTGATTAGAGCATTCTTTCAGGACTTTAATCCTACAAGTAGTATTGTAGTAAGAGGAAAAGAAGCAAAACTGGAGATTGTTTTTCGGGAGCCTCCTATGGCTATCATCGATGCAATAAACCATTGTGAAGTTATTGAACTGAACTACGGTAAGAACTTGAAAGAGTACAAAGAAGATGAAGACTTACAGGTTGAAGCAGAAAATGACTCTAAACAGAGAAATGTAGGAGTAGAAAGTTCCGAGAAAATTGAACAGACAAATGTAGAGAGTGAAAACTCCGAACAGCTTGAACAGACAAATGTAGAGAGTGAAAACTCCGAACAGCCTGAACAGACAAATGTAGAGAGCGAAAACTTCGAACAGTCTGAACCGACAAATGCAGAGAATGAAAACTCTGAACAGACGGAACAGCCAAAAAAGAAGAGAGGCAGACCAGCCACCAAAAAGTTAGAACCCAAGAAAGAGACAAAGTCAGAGCCAACTATAAATATTCCAAAATTAGAAGAAATTGCAAAAAAATCTAACTCTTTTGAACATTTTGCTGAATTAGTAGCAAAATGGTTGGAAATGGACAAAAGGAAAGAATTCTTTAAAAGTTTGATAATAGTATCAGCAGAAGTTGATAAGATTACATGGAAAGAATTAGAAAAAGCTCTAAAAAATAAAAATGTTTTTTATACACAGTGGGACAAAATTTGGTCTAGACAACAGGTTTCCGAAAAACTGAAAGAATATTCAGCAACAATGCTGTCATTTCTGAATGTAACTAAAAAGTATAAAGAGTATTCTTTTAAGGAAGTAGAAGAATATTCTACAGAAGAAAACTCTAGCAAACAGGACGTGGAAAAGACAACAACAAATTTTGAAGAAAAAACTGACAAATTCAATGAAACAGTCTTTCCTAAACCAAGAGTAAAAATGGAATGTATGCCAGAAATTAAAGAGTTTGAGGAAACATTAGCAAGTGTCGATAAAACACAGCCTGTTGAGGAAAGAGTTCGTTATGTTTTAGGAGCAATGGGATTAAACAATATGTCTGTAAAAGAACAGAAACAAATTGTTGAAATCGCAAGTACAGCTGTCAAAAAAGGAAGAATGGCTTTTGATATTATTTTTGTAGAAGCTAACATTCCTATTGAACAAACCATGACAGTTCGTATGAAATTTTCAAAATTTGTCAATGATTTTGTGCAGAAATATGAAAGTGGTAAAAAAGTAAAACTTTTGACTTTCCTTTCAGAGTTGCAGAAAATTATTATGTTTGAAAGTGAAATTGAAAGTTTCTCAGACTTTACCGACTTGTAATCTTGGTATTGAGCAAAAACTTCACTAGATGTATCGGTGGAGTTTTTTGCTATTTACATAACTTTACAAAAATATAAAATAGTGATATAATAACTATATTGTTTATATATATAAAGAGGAAGAATTTATTTCTTAATTCAAACACATACACATAATTTCTGTATGTAAGCAATTTAGAATGATTTTTCTACCGAATGTACTATAAGCAAAAAAAATAATCAGGAGGAAAGTACATATGTCAGATGAAACGGCAGTAGCAAGACGGGAAAACAATGTAATAACAAGACAGGAGGAAAACTCAACTACCGAAAAACTTTTTAGTGAGTTTAACAAAGTATTTGTTAGTGGCAAAATTGAGGCAGAATTCGAATACAGTCATGAAGTACAGTGGGAAAAATCTACCGAACAAGAATCAGAGTAGAAAGATTAAGTGGAACAGAAGATTTAGTTCCAATAATTGTATCTGATTTACTAATAGAACGAGAAAGAATGAAAAATTCACTCAAAGGTAAGTGGGTAGAAGTAGCAGGACAGTTCAGATCACATAACAAAGAAGGAGAAGATGGTCGTAAACATTTAGAATTATTCTTATTTGTAACGGCAATTAACATCTATGAGGATGAAGATGAACTTGAAGAAACAACAAATGCCAATTTAATTTATCTTGATGGACACCTTTGCAAACCACCAGTATACAGAAAAACACCTTTAGGTAGACAGATAACTGATTTGCTCATTGCAGTAAACAGGCCGTATGGAAAATCGGATTATATTCCATGTATTGCATGGGGACGAGTTGCTCAATGGGTAAGTGAATTTGAAACAGGAAATCGAGTAAAACTCTATGGCAGAATCCAAAGCAGAGAATATTTTAAAAGATATTCGGCAGATTCAGATGCAGTAGAACACAGAATCGCTTATGAGATTTCAGTAATGCGAATGCAGAGAGTTGAAGATTTGAGATTAGAAGGATAATCTGATAGTAGAGAAATTGTCTAAAGAGAAAGAATGGGAGCATAAGAAAATGCTCCCATTTTCAAATAATATAAAACTTATTGAAAAAACAATTGAGTTATGCTATAATTTCAATAAATTTACGATATTCACAAAAGATATATTCTAAAACACATAATGAAAATAAGAAATCAAAAAAGTGAGGAAATGTGATAATATGATAAAACATAGCGAAATAGAAGAAATTAAAAAACTTATACAGAATGGATTTGATTTAGAATTGATGTCTTTTGAATTAGATATACCAATTGAAGAGATTATGCAATATAAATTGGAATTAGAAAAAACAAACAAGTCTAAACCTATAAAAACTTATAGTGCTAGAGAAATAATTGATAATAAAAATAAACAAGCTCATTCAAAAATGCAACAAATGAGAGAACAATATAAAAGACTATTTTTTAAAGTCGATAAAGTAGAGGTTAAAACACCAAAAGAATTAACAAACCAAGAAATTGAATTGATTAATTCAGTAATAACAGAAATTGAAGAAATAGTAAAAGGTATGAAAAATCTTTCTAAAAAAGAAAGAAGAAAAGGAGCTAATGTAATATTAACTAAAATAAAGAAAATAGAAAATTATCAATTAACTATTGAACAGTCAGAAAAATTACATTCTTTAATTCAATCAGAAGAATTAGAAAAATTAAATCTAAATACAACAGATAAAATTGATTTTTATATTAATAGAACTAAAAAAACAATAGTAAAAAAATTAACAGATGCTATTGATATTGCTCAATTGCAAACAGAAGATTTACAAGGATTAAAAATTTTGGAAAAAAAGCTAACAACAAAAATGCAACAAAGTAATCAAATTTATGTAGGAGCTGTAAAAAGTAGAATTGGAAATAAAATATTGAAAATAAATCAGAAGATGGTTTTTGATAGAATTAGAAATGATGTACCTACAGATATAGCTTTTATTATTACAGAGATAGCCAATGGCACATTAGATACTGAAATAGCAAATAAAATTATTGATAAAGAAGCTAAAAAAAGAATAGAAAAAAAACCAAAAACTAGATTTTCATTAACAGAGGAACAAGAAAAAAAACAAATATTAATACAAATAAGAACAGTTTTAATGGAACAACCAGAAAAATACCATATAGAAAATCCTAAAGTAACAATTAAACAAATGCAAGAATTGTGTGGAGGAGATTTGGAACAGTCAATAAGAACAGTTGTAAATAATTTGATTTGTAGTAAAGATTTTAAAAGAGCAAAAGAGGTTTGCGATAGATTTTCTATTAAAGATAACGATAATCAAATTCCAAAATACATAAGAACACTAAAAAATGGAATAAGAAATGCAGAAATTGGCGATATTGTATTAAAAGGGCTAAATATGAGAGGAACTGAAGAAGAAGATAGAGCATATTTCGAATTAATTGAAAAAGGCTTAAAAATGGGAAATGTGAAATTAAGTTCAGTGCCTTTAGGAAAAAGTCAAGACGGTTTAAAAAATATATATTTATCTGATATTTGGGAAACTCAAGAAAAAATAAGATAATATATAGTTATATTTTTGAGAATTTACCATATAATATAATATAAAAAAATTTTTATATACAATTTTTGGATAAATTCTCAAAATCTATTGACAAAAACATAGTTTAGTCTTATAATAATACTTGTTACATCGCGGGGTGGAGCAGTTGGCAGCTCGTTGGGCTCATAACCCAAAGGTCGGTAGTTCGAGTCTACCCCCCGCAACCAAGATATATCAGTTCGGGTCTTAAACACTTTTGAATAATTCAAAATCTTATAAGCATTGATAATGCTTTATTTTTTTGTCAAATTTTTCACAAATGTATCGCGTACATTTTTCGTATGTGTTATAATGTCGATATAATTTTTGGAGGTAATACACAAATGAGAATTAGAATAATAAAAACAAAAAACACAATTCAATACGCAATAATAAAAGACATCTATAAAAATAATAAAAGAACAACTTGCATTTATGAAAATCTTGGAACATTGATAAAATTAGACAAAGATCAGGTGAAGAGGATCCGTTAGAATGGTTAAAAAATTATGTATCAGAATTAAATAAAAAACATAAAGAAGAATCATTGCCAGTAATTATAAGAAAAAATCCAAATAAAATAATTGAAAAAAATGTACAAAATTCATTTAATGTTGGGTATTTGTTTTTACAAGATATTTATTATAAATTAAAAATAAATGATATATGTGATTCAATAACACAGAAATATCAATTCAAATTTGATTTAAATGACATTGTATCAAAATTAGTATAGTCAAGAATAATTTATCCAGCATCTAAATTAAAAACATTGGAATTATAGCAAAAATTCATAGAGCAATGAAAATAATAGAAAGCAACCCAGAAAAATTAAAAAAAAGCAAAACAAAACGATCCCAAAAGATTTATAAAAACAACGAACATAACAACTGATGGAGAATTAGCAGATAAAAGTATTTATGAAATAAATCAAAGTATAATAGACGAAGAAGCAAGATACGATGGACTTTATGCAGTTTGCACAAATCTTGAAGATTCAGTCGAAGATATCATAAAAGTAAATCATAGAATATGGAAAATTGAAGAAAGTTTTAGAATTATGAAAACGGATTTTAAATCAAGACCAGTATATCATACAAGAGATGAAATGATAAAAGCCCACTTCACTACTTGTTATCTAGCACTAGTGCTTTACAGATATTTAGAAAAAAATCTAGAAGAAGCATATACTGCCCCAGATATTATAGAAACATTGAGAAATATGGAGGTAAAATTAGAAGGCCATGATAATTATATTCCAAATTATATTAGAACGGATTTAACAGATGCATTGCATGATAAATTCGGCTTTAGAACCGATTATGAGGCAATGAATATGAGAAATTTAAAAAAATTTTTAGACAAACAAAAAAATAAAAAATGTACGCAGTTTTTATATAAATATCAAAAGTCCCTATTACTTGCTACAGTAAGTATAGGGATTATATTCAAGTATTGGAAAAATTATTGCATATTCATATAATAAAATCAATTATATATAGTAAGATATCAGAGTTATTTTAAAAAAGTTAAGATAAAAGAAATGGAAAAAAATGTAAAAGTATATTAAAAAAGCCTTGAAATCAAGAAAAAAAGATGATATAATAAGAACATAAAGAACCAAAAAGTTTATTTTGATTAACAAGTAGATAAAAATTCAGAATAGGAGGAGCAAAATGGAATATTATACAATAATAACTTTTTTATCAATAACTTTGTTTATCATGCTAATAGTAATGGTAGCGACAAATGACGATTTTGAAAAGAAAATCCGGAAGAAAGTAATATTATTATGCCTAATAGCAATTATAGCTATAATGACAGAGTGGGTCAAAGAAGAAACGATTGTTACAAAATTAATAAAATTTTCTTTGTTTATAACACTAGTGATCTTTTTCAACATATTTGTTTTAATAACTAACAAAGGTTACAAAAAGGTTGAGCTATGTGCAATAATGATATTTTTAGTAATATGGGAAGCGATTCTAATACTAAACAGGAAAATGGAAATATTATGGCTTTTAATATCAATTTTTTCTATATTTGTTTATATGTATTATAAAGAAATAGGCGAAAATATTGATGAATTAACAAAAGTATTTAATCAAAAATCATTTCTTAATACTACAAAAAATATTAAGAAAAAGTGTGCCATAATAATATTTGATGTAAATGACTTCAAATATATAAATGACACATATGGGCATAAACAGGGAGACATAATATTATATAAAGTAGCAAACATAATAAAACAACACTATGCGGAATATGGAAAAACGTTCCGGATAGGTGGAGATGAATTTTCAGTCATTATGGAAAAATCTGTAGATGATGCCAAAGAAATTACAAGCAAATTTATGGATAATTACAAAGAAAAAAGAAGTGAAAAAATGCCATATATATCATATGGTGTAGCAATTTATGACCCTAAAATAGCACAGTTAAATTATGAAACAATAGAGGATGCAATAAAAGAAGCAGACAAGGAAATGTATGAATATAAAAGAGCATACAAAAAAAGAAAGTCGCTAAGTTAAATCAAAATAAACAGCTAAAAGACTACCAGATTAGGTAGTCTTTTAGCTGTAGTGTAATGGATTACAACAAAATAATGTATAATAATACTTGACAAAAAACAAAAAAAACACATATAATATATCAAGGAAAAGGACAAGCAAAAAGGAGGATAAAAATTGCAAATATATGGAATAGATATAAAGATATATTTTTTATTATTTATAATATATGCGGTGATAGGATGGTGCATGGAAGTCATATGCAAATTAATTCAATACAAGAGATTTATAGATAGAGGATTTCTAATCGGACCATATTGCCCAATATATGGAGTAGGGGCCTTACTAATAACATTTTTTTTAAATAAATATACACAAGATCCAATAGTATTATTTGTAATGGCAGTAGTAGTGTGTGGAATATTGGAATATTTAACAAGTTATTTTATGGAAAAAATATATCATGCAAGATGGTGGGACTACAGCAACAAAAAATTTAATATAAACGGAAGAATTTGTCTTAGCAATTTAATAGCATTTGGAATTTTAGGAATGTTTATAATGTACATATCAAATCCGTTTTTAATAGGACAACTAGAAAAATTAACTACAACATGGTTGAATATTGCATTTTGGACAATATTAGCAATATTTGTAACAGATAACATCTTATCAGGAATTATTAACAATAGCATAAAAACAACAACAAAACAACTTGGAGAAAAAATGGATAATACAGAAGAAATTACTAGAAAAGTTAGAGAGATATTGCAAAAAAAATCTGCTTTACATAGAAGATTAATAAATGCATATCCAAAAATTCAAGCTGTAAAAATAAAAATTAAAGAAAAAACCAGAAAAATTAAGGAACAAATAGAAGAACAAAAAGAAGATATAATTCAAAAAAAAGGGAACTTTAAATAAGTTCCCTTTTTGTAGCAACAACTAAGAATCCGTTAACAAAAAAATTAGAGCAAGTCTTCAGCAGAATTTTCAAAAGTAAGAAACTTCATCAAGTCTTGAGTATTAAGAAGCTCTACAATTTCCAAAATTCTCTCTAAGTCAAAATCATATTGGACAAAAATTTTTATTTAAAAAATAAACCTTGATACAAATCACGTTCAACCATTAATTTATTGAAACCATTAAGAATCCACTTTTTATGCAAATTCCATTCTGGAGCAACAAGTAAATCTTTAGGAGCATCACCAGAAATACGATGAATAACAATATCAGGAGAAATATGAGTAATAATATATGCTAAATTCTCTAAATAAAAATCCAAAGAAATTGGTTTGTATTTGCCAGAATAATACCAATCAGCCAAAATAGTATTTTTAACAACATAAGTTGAATGAATTTTTATACCTTGTATATTATTAGAATTTAGAAAATTAACAGTGTTCTTAATATCATCTTCGGTTTCATTTGGTAATCCGACCATAATATGTGCAACTACATCGATTCCATATTTATTTAAAAGAGAAACAGCAGCCGAAAAATCACTAGAAACATATCCTCTAGCAATCAAATCACCTGTAACATTATTTGAAGTTTGCAAACCTAATTCAACACAAACATAATATTTATCTGTATAACTTTTTAACAATTTAGCAACATCTTCATTAATACAATCAGGTCGAGTAGAAATAGCAAGTCCAACAATTCTGTCATCAATTAAAGCAGAATCATATTTGAGTTTTAAATTAGAAATCGTGTCATAAGTATTAGTAAAGTTTTGAAAATAAGCAATAAATTTATTTGCACGATTAGCTTTATAACTTGAAAAAAAATTAGTAACCTGTGAATTTATAGAATCAACACTATTTTGTATATTACCACGTAAAATATGGTCACCAGAACCACGTTCACTACAAAAAACACACCCAGTTCTACCAATGGTTCCATCACGGTTTGGACAAGTAAAGTTACCATCAATACATATTTTTAAAGTCCTTTCACCAAATTTATTTTTTAAATAGCTATTTAAGTGTTTATATCTTTCTTTTTGCAATAAAGTATTCATTTTGCAGATATCCTTTCTTTTTATTATATTATTATACATAATAAAAAAGTTATTGTCAAAGATGCTTTTGTGGACGGACTCAAAAAACACCATTAAATATTTCATAAAATACTTGCAAATAAAATATAATTACTATATAATAAAAAAAATTCTAGAGATATAATTATATTTCTAGTTGCCTTTCTTAAGAAAAGAGGTAGTATTATGAAAAAATTTTTATCAAATTACAAGTCAACAATAATACTTTTAGCTGCAATAATTGTTGGCGCTATCATTGGAATTATATTTCAAGAAAAAGCAGCAATTCTAAAACCCTTAGGAGACATATTTTTAAATCTATTACTGGTTATAATAGTCCCTTTAATCTTTTTAACAATCACCACATCAATTACAAAAATGAAAACACCTAAAAGACTAGGAAAAATCATGATAACAATAATAATTGTATTTTTAATAACATCTATAATAGCAGTGTTTATAGGTTTTGCAAGTACATATTTTGTTAAATTAGTAAATCCAGAAGATGGAGAAAACATAAAGCAATCATTAGAAGAAGATACAGAAGTAGAAAATGCAAGTACAGATGTTGAAGAAGAAAAAGAACCAACAATAGCAGAAAGAACAGTTAATTTACTAACAGTAAATGATTTTTCAAAATTGCTTTCAAAAGATAACATAATAGCAGTATTAGTTTTTTCAATATTATTTGGTGTTGCAATAAATATGGCTGGAGAAAAAGGAAAACCAGTAAAAGAATTTGTACAGTCAGCAAATGAAGTAATACAAAATATAGTAAAAATAATAATGTATTATGCACCAATAGGCTTAGGATGTTATTTTGCAGCATTTGTAGGAAGCTTTGGAGCATCTATTGCAGTAGGGTATTTAAAAACATTCATTGTTTATACCATAGTAGCAGTAGCTTTTTACTTTATAATGTATACAATATATGCATGGATAGCAGGTGGAACAAGGGGAATAAAAGCATTTTGGAAAAATGCAATACCATCAACACTAACAGC
>ULMM01016072.1_pt1 | contig 19813 bp, 20 predicted proteins | sample 1951661 | NCBI WGS metagenome assembly ULMM01 (sample SAMEA4835551, study PRJEB28245) | human gut metagenome | biome: gut microbiome; material: fecal sample | place: Denmark | collected 2008 | reverse complement strand
GAACTAAAGCCATTCTTTTCAATGAATTTTTCTAAAGAAAGCAAATCATTATCCACATTTGAAATTGATCTATCAATATCAATTATTCGTTTCAACAATTCATTATTTATATTTAATAATGAATTGTTTTGAATCTTTCTAGTAACTCTATAAATTGGCTCCTCTACATATCTTTCATTAGGTTCTAATGTAATATTAGCTTCACTACCAACTGCAGCATATCTAACAACTGCATCTGAATAACCATTTGCATCGTAATCCTTAGGTAAAAACAATGGTCTATTTACTAATGTATCAAAGTAATCTTTCACTATAATATCACTATAATTTGATCCGATTGAAATAAGCTTAATAGATTGACGTTCAGCTATTTCCCTTAATCGTAATAATCTTTCTTTCTTTATATTTTCATCATCAATAGTATTAATCTCTAAAATTTTTTTCGCTATATATTTAAATAATTCTTCATTTGAGTTTTTTATTATATCAGTAGCAGCCATTCTCAAAGCATAAGCAATTAAATCTTCATAAATTTGTTGTTGTCTTGTTGGTGCTGATTTTAGTAAAATTGTTTGTTCAACATTATCTAACACCATTTCTTGCTCATTTATCCAAGTCCAAGATTGTGATAAGGGTTTTGATATTCCATTTTCTATTAAATTTACTGTTAAAATACCACCCATTAAACTCTTTGAAGCATGTTCTAAACAACTTCTACCAAGGTCGTCATATTTTTGACAACAATCTGTATATTTAGATTCTCCTATTAACATATTAAATGGATCTGTTCCATCAAGTATTTTAGTTTCAATATGATAAACTTTATTATCGCTTCCAATAAAAGTGTATTGTTTATTGTGATTTGGTAATACCCTTATATATCTAGTTCTCACTTTTTTCAATAAATTAGCATAATAATCATATCCTTCTTTTAAAACACCAGCATTTTTAGCTTCGATAGCAAATTCTTCATCACCAAACTCTACATTATATGGTACACATCTTAGCCACTCAATTATTGTATTGTAGTCAGGATCATCATTTCCACGTTCTTGATAAAATTTTAAAGCATCATAATATTTTTTTTGAACAAATGGAAATTTGGAAAAACAATTTGTACTATTTACTATATCTGATTGATGACGAATAAAAAACTGATAAAATTTAGGATCATAAATTGGATCAGCTGCTAAAAACATGCTTTGAACATCTGAAGGTCCATAAGTTAATTCGTATTCTTTGAACTCACTCAACATCTTTTTTATCAATGATAATGGCAATTTATAGTTTATTCCGTAGTAAGTATCAATATCTTTTTCATAAGCATAATATGGTACAGACTGTTTCTTTAAGTATTCAAAATACTCTTTATTTTGCTCTATTCCTTTTTTTATTTTGTATTCACCATTTACATTAGTATAAGGAATCAAAAAATCATTTATTTTTCTTCCAAAATTACCTTTCATATTTCTTAAAAAAGTATAGTAATTTGGAATTGCTTCATCATAAATATATGATTTTAATTCTTCTGGAATAAATTTTCTAACATTTTCATCTAAAATATATAATGTGTTCTTTTTTTCTTCAATATTTGCCTTATTTTTAAATTCTTTTCTTTGACAATATATTTTTTGATAGAAAAATATATTTATAATATCATTAATTCTTTTTTGAACCTTATCATCATTTTCAAACAATCCAAACATTCCAATCATATTAATTAGTGCTTTAGGATTAGAAAAAAGATGACTATCATAAAATAATTTATAAACTTTTAATTTAAACTTTTCGGCCAATTCCATTGGTATTTCTTTAAAAAATTCTAAATTCGGAAAATCAATAATTCTTGTTTTTCTAAATAGAAAAATCATTTTTTTATATTCATCACTAGCATTAATTGCATCTTCATTTTTATTATACTTATCAATAATATATTCTAATGTTTGTTTTATATTAGAACATTTATCAGAATAAAATAACTGTACTAATTCATCATCTGTTAATTTCATTCTGAATTGTATTACTAATTTTTTTAAAAGCATGAACTGCAAGTTATTATTCATTTTTACACCTCCCTGAAATTTATTAAATTTCTTTTATATAATTTTTAAATTAAATAAAATTTTTACTTATTGTTTATAATTAATTCAACTGGGTATTCATGTGATAAGAATTCCAACCAAGCTGCACTATAGCAATAGGCACCTGCTTGTCTAATAATCACTATGTCCCCTATCTGAGCCTTTTCAACATAAACATCCCATAATACTTTGTCTTCAGCAGTACATAACGGACCATCTATGTCAACGATTTCATCGATAACTTCAATTTGATTTGCATATAATTTTTTTTGGTTCATCGATATTATTTTAAATGGATGTTTTCCATTTAATGTTGCAGTTGGTATATGATTTAAACCTCCAGCTAAAATTATATGTTTATATCCTTTACTTTCTTTAATATCAACAATTTTAGATAAATAATATCCAGCTGACGCAACTAAATAACATCCTAGTTCTAAAATAAATTCCTTATTGGTAAAGCCATATTCATCTATCAGCTTTTTTAATTCTATAAAATATTTTTTTGTATCAAAAGAAATATTATTATCAGTATAATCAACACCAAGTCCTCCACCTAAATCTATGATATCTATCCTTTCACCAAGGTTCTCCATCTTTTTAACCATTTCAAAAACATATCTTGCGTAATCTACTGATGCTTTATAATTTAAAATACCACTAGCTGAAAATACATGTATTCCCTTAATATTAAGATGTGATAATTTTTTGATATACTTTAGACTATCCATATACTTAGATTCATCTATACCCATTTTCGTAGATAAACCTCCCATATTTTCTGCAGCATCCTCTATTTTGTAATCCATATTTACTCTTATTAAGACATCAACTTTTTCTATATCATTTTTTTCTGCGATTTGATTGATTCTTATCGCTTCAACAATAGATTCAATGTTAATTAATCTAATATTATTTAAAATGGCTTTTTCCAATTCTTCTACTGTTTTTCCAGGACCAGTAAAAATAATCTCTTTTGAAGTACAAAATTCTAATGCTTTTATCAATTCTCCTGCTGAAGCTATTTCAAAACCTGAAACTCTATTCAATGATTTTATAAACTTTAAAACTTCTTTGTTAGGATTTGCTTTTATGGCATAATATAGTGAAAAATTATTTGGCATATAATTTGTTATGTTATTAACATTATTTTTAATTTCTCCCAAGTCATAAACGTAACAAGGGGTATCATTTTTAATTTTATTTTTATATATTTTTTTAACTATTTCATCGTCTAAAAATTTATTCATCTTTCTCACCACCTTTTATATTTAAATATTGTTCTAACCAATTTGAAAAATCATCAAAAATCAAATCGCATATTTCATTTGGATAATCAGATGGAGAAATTCTAATCACTTCTGTTTCAGCAGACATATTTTCATAATATCCGCTAAATCCAAAAATATCTAATCCAAAACTATCAGCATAGCATATAATATCTTTTAATTTTGAGTTATTAGTATAACTATGAATATCACATTCTAATTTTTTATAATCTATAAATTTATTTGGCTCAATTAGTATGAACATATTATGGTCTGGTTTAATTATTTTGATATTTTGATATTTTGATTTTAATTTGTCATATAAGTAAATTGTATTTTGTTTGATAACCACATTTCTTTTTCTTGAAACCTCTTTATAGCTATCGTCAAACCAAAATAATGGTATACTATTTTGATATGCAAAACCACCAATAAATGATAAAATTATCCTTATTTCTTTAAAAAGTCTAGCGTTAAAGGTAGATTCTGCATCTATCATACATATCGATCCAAGAGTTGCCCATTCACTACCAAGTGTATCCATTTTAGTATGACTCTTAATTAGAATAATTGGTTTATTCATTAATCTTAACTTATCCAATACTATCTTCATTTCTTCTGGTAAATATAATGTAGTATCTATTATAAATAAATCATAACTAGATAAATTAATATCTTCTAAAAGTTTATTTATGTGAATAAAAGAAACTGTATCAATCAATAATGCACTCTTTTCATTGTTACTTAACTCATCTTTTTGTATATAATCATCAATTAATCTCTCTGTTTCAACATATATATTACTTTTGTAATATATTTTAAATGATAATTGTTTTAAAGCATAAATAGTAGCAAATAATGCACTCATTCCACAATTAGTAAAAACATAACTATAATCAGAAAGATTTGTATTATAAAATTTATCCATATATTTTTTTACTTCAATTTCTATATCGTATCTCTGATATTCATATTCAAATTTAAATTCATTAAATTCAAATTTTTGACTATTTCTGCTAGTATTTTGACAGTTATAAGTTTCTTCAAGAAATTTTGATTTTAAAGATGCTTGTCCTTTAAGTTTTTGATTAATAATTTTTTTTATAGTTTCTATTTTATCTATCTCTTCTGTTTTAACAGAAGCATTAAATAAACTAAGTTCATCCTTTTTTCTTTTTATATATTCTTCATAATTATTTAACACTTTTTCCATAAAAATCGACACCTATTTTTTTATATATCCAAATGCTAAAAAATGATAAATCAACTCACAAGCAATTACGAATGAACTATGTGAATCGTCTAATTTTGGATTTAACTCAACCATGTCGAATCCACATATATCAAATTTACCCAGATTTCTTAATGCTTCATCTGCTTCATAAGGTGTTAAACCATTGCATTGTGGTGTTCCTGTTCCAAAAACATAAGAAACATCAAGACAATCTATATCAAATGTTATATAAAACTTAATCTTTTTGTTTTTATTTTTTTCTTGAATTTCTTTTATTATATTTACTATTCCGACTTCTTTAACTTTATTTGATGTAAATATATTTACGCCTTTTTCCTTAGCATAATCTACCCATTGTCTTCCAACAACTCCTCTAGGTCCAATTGAATATAAATTTTCTCCTTTTAAATAGCCATCTTCAATTAATTTTCTAAAAACATTTCCGTGCCATACTTCTGGCATATTTAAATATTCATCTTCTAAATCCAAATGAGCATCAAAATGAATTATACCTATTTCGTAATCTGGATATTTTTCTTTCATTGCTCTGTAAACACCACGAAAACTACCATAAGTTATAGAATGATCACCACCACATATAACTGGAAAACTATCCTTAGCAATTGCATTAGTCTTTTCTGATATTGCATCTTGATTTTCGTTTGGATGCGTTGGATTAACATAAACGTCACCCAAATCTGCAATTTTAAAATCATTTGTCTTTAAATATTCACTATGATCTAAATCATACAATTCCTCTCCATATATTCTATCCCAAAATGAATATTCTCTTAATTGTCTTGGTGCATATTTTGCTCCTAGTCGATATGATGCGCCATAATCACACGGAACTCCTAAAAAAACAATATCATAATTTTTAATTTCGTTTTCTCTAATAAATTCTCCACCCATAAATGTTGGAATACCTGCATATATATATTCTTCTTTTCTTTCTTCCTTCATATTATCACTCCTCATATATTATTTTTGTAAATGAATTTTTCATTTATAAATAATTTTTTTAATTTTTAAATATATTGATCTGACTTTAGTCCTATCTTTTTTTCTCTTTTTTTAACAAATACCTTTTCTAACACATTTTCTGTGTTATCCTCAAAAAACGGAATTCCGTTCAATTGCAAGAAATCAGGGGCCAAACTTGTAATATTATATTCAATAATCACTGGCTCATATTTTTTGTCAATAGCTATATCCCAACCAATCAATTTAAAGTGTGGTATTCTCTGTGCTGCCTTCATTACCAAATCTTTAATTTGATTTATATTAGGAATAATAACATCATGTCCTACCATCTTATATAATAAATTCTCGTAAAAAAGACCATTAGAATCAAAGCCATCATTACTCAATTTACCATTTGAATCAATAAAGAAATTTACAACATTTTCCCCAAGGACATTTGAATCTCCTAATCCCACACGAAATTTACTGTTACTAGTGTATATTTTGTTATCTAACATGTATGTAAAAATTCTTATGACATTAACTGAAGAATTATTAAATTGTGCTAAGAGATCACATTGCTTGATTTTCTCTTGAAAAATATAATTTTTTCCTTTTAAATTATTAATTAAATATGTTAGTTCATCCAAATTAGCCTTTTCAACAATTTTTACTCCATCACCTTGAGATGTAGATATTGTTTCTTTTATGACAAACGGAATGTTAGCTAATAATATATTTATCACTGCATCTTGATTAATTATTTCATACTTATCATTCAAAAAGGTCCCATCAACACAATGAATATATGTTTTTGGAATTTTGAATCCATTTAAATATAATTCAAAATAATTTTTATCTCCAAAGGCTGGTGCTAATTTGAGATTGTTAAAGTAATCTTCTATGTATCCTGCAAATAATTCATTTGAAATATATCTTGGATTAAATTCTTTACTATGACTCATATAAAAATTAAAATTTTTGAAATTAATATCACTTGTATATTTTTTCCAATAGTCTTTTATAATTTTTCTTTGTTCTTTAGTTAGTTGATTGGAATGTTTATTATTTCTAACAATATTTTCTACTTTATAACTTCTTTCACTTAACTTACTTAATCTTTCAAACAATTTATCATATTTTCTTTGATATAATTTACACATTATAGTTTCATATAAATCAATCCAGTCAATTTCTTTCATTTTTTATCCCCCTAAACTATCACATTATTAAACATATTGAGATATATCCATAGATGTTTTTTTCTTGTGTTTTTGCAAAAACACTTCATCTAACACTTTTTCAGTATATTCACCAAACAATGGACCACATATAGTTTCAATAACATCCATACCGCTCATAGTTAGATTTGCTTCAATAATCATAGGAATATTATTTTCAGTTATTGCTATATCCCAACCAATTAATCTAAAATGTGGAAACCTTTGGGCCGCATTCTTAACTAACTCTCTTACCTCTTCCATAAACTCAAATTTTATATTTGAAAACTTTCCACCATCGGGATGTTCATCAAATTTTTTACCCAAAGCATCATAAGCAAAATCTGAAAGTGATCCATCTTCATTAATTTTGCAATATATTCCACCAAAACTTGCATTATCAACTTTAGATTTTCCAATTCCCATTCTAAAAGCCGCATAAGGTAATACTTTTACTTCACCATCCAATATTAGAGTCATTACTCTTATTGTATTAAGTGAATCAGGATGTAATTTTGCCGTTACATCTGATTGATTAACAGTTTCTTGAAAAATTAAATTATCCTCCTCAAGATTATCAATGAAATTTATCAAATCAATTCTGGATGGATTATTAAGAAATTTCACACCCTTACCACCATAAGATGCCATACTTGGTTTAATTGTTATATTATTAGCTGTCACTAAAATATCTATTGCTTGTTCTTTGGTTACAATATTATAATTTTCGTCCTCAAATATACCATTTATTAAATGTATATATGTTTTTGGTAAATTAAATCCTTTTAAGTATAAATCAAAATAGTTTTTGTCTGCTATTCCTGGTTCGATAGCTCTATTATTCAAATATCCATCTATGTACCCAACAAACAAATCATCTGGAATAAATTTTTCATCAAATGTTCCACTTCTATCAATATAATATTTATGATATGCTATATCAAAATCAGATGTATATTTTTTCCAAAAATCATATATTTTCTTTTCTTGTTCACTTGTTAATTCTTTAACATTTTCCGAAAATAGTTCTTTTGAATCAATTCTAAAGCATTCCATACATTTACTAGATAATTCTTCAAAAAAATTATCATATAGTTTAGTTAAATAGTTAAAGGCTTCTTCTTCCCATTTTTCAAATCTCATGTTACCTCTCCTCAATAAAACTCTCTAAAAGTTTTGGTATTGATAAATCAATCAAATCATTTTTCTTCATCCATTCATCATTAAAGATATTATTCAAATATTTTTCGCCACCATCACATAACAATACTACTGCTATACCGGTACCATTTTTTTTATTTATATCTTCTAGTGCTTTGAATAAAACTCCTCCAGCTGATCCACCAATTAATAAACCATGTTTTTTTGCAAAATATCTGCAAGTATTAAATGCTTCCTTATCGGTCGCATAATAATTATGATCAATCAAAGAATAATCAATTATTTTAGGAATTGGTGCATTAATAGGATTACCTGTACCAGATTGAAAATATGGTTTACCAGGTCCGCCAAATAATATTGATCCATCTGGTTCAATTACATTTATTTCAATTTTATTCGTTCTTTTTTTCAATCCCATTGCTGTTCCACATGCGGAGCCACCTGTTCCAATCGCTCCATAAAAGGAATCAATATTACCTAAGTCATCAATTAATTCACATGCCAATGTATCAATATAAGCAGATCTATTATTAAAATTATCAGCTTGATTTGGAAAAAAAGCATTCTCCATTCCATCAGCCATTCTTTTCGCTGTTTTTTCACGTTCGATAACAGCAACTTCATTATCCTTATAGCCGTCTCCAACCACAACAATATTACCACCATAAGCTTTAATCATATCTATTTTTTCCTTAGATGCATGGTGATCTACTACTGCAATAAATTTGTATCCTTTTATCGCTGAGGCAATAGCTAACCCAATAGCAGTATTTCCACTAGAAGATTCGATTATTGTTCCACCTGGCTTAAGTTTACCGTCCTTTTCGGCTTGATTAATCATATTTAGTGCCATTCGGTCTTTCATACTACCACCTGGATTAAATTTTTCCAATTTCAGATAGACCTTCCAATCATTGTTTTTCATTTTCAATTCAATCATTGGTGTATTCCCAATCAACTCAGTAATGTTTTTAGCAATCATATTTATCATCCTCCCTTATCCCATATTTATTGCCACTTTTTTCAACTACAAATTTTTTTACTAATGGTATCTTGTGAAAATTGCTTTCATTTGAATCCATTTGATACCCAGCAGTATTATAATAAATCAAATAATCTCCTGGTTCTGGTAAATAATCAAACTTTATTTTTCGCCAAGTTATCATATCTTGCTCCAGACATAAATTACCTGCAATACTCGCAAAAATCGGTTTATCTATTTTTTTACTATCTTTGTTTTTTTTATATAATACTGGTTCTATTAAATAGTCTGTATTAAACCATTGTTCAGACAAACAATTTATATTACCATTAGTAACTAATACTTTTTCTCCATTTGGTAAATCCTTCAAATATTCAACTTTATAAATACTAATTCCACAATTATTTAAAAGACTTCTTCCTGGTTCTATTATAATTTGAATATCATTCAATATATTTGAAACATTTGATAAAATATACTCTAGTGATTTCTCATTTGACATATCACTATAATATGTATAAAAATCATTAAACCTTTTATGTTTAAAAAACATATTTGAATTTACTTGCTTCAAGAATCGTTCATAATCTTCCTTATTGCAATAGTTAGATGGAAATCCTCCACCAATGTCAATATACTTAATTTTTATATCATATTTTTCCGAAAGTTTTATAATCTTTCTTATTGCATATATTCGATCATCCAAATTGTAGTTATTGATATGAAATGAAAATCCTATAATTTCAATTTTTGAATTCTTAATAATTCTTAAACATTCATTTATTTGACTTATATTAATACCAAATCGGCTTGTCATGTTATCAATAACATCATTTATTCTTAAAAAGACCTTTGTAAACTTATTGATTTCTTGTATTTTTTTTAATTCTTCAAGATCATCAACAGATATTATCGCACCATTATCAATAGATAGTTCAAGATAATCAATTGTTTTAGCAGGTCCTGAAGAAATTATTTTGTTTGTAAATTTTAGTGCATCTTTTAACTCATAAATACTTGATACTTCAATACCGCAACCATTCATTGCACATATCTTAAGAAAAGCTAAACTTTTGTTAGATTTGCATGAAAAAAAGATATTATTGCCCATTTTATAGCTGACAAAAATATCTTTATATTTTTTAATATTAACAATTAAATTTTTAGAGAATAATACATTAACAGGCGCATCAAAAACTGCAAATAAATTACAGTCTTCTACAAAAGTATCTACTTCTTCATTTTTTATTGGATGCATTTCAACATATTCCATAATTGTGCCTCCTTTTTCTGAGAATATCCCTTAAATTCAAGGGATATTCTATCACAATTATATCAATTAGTCAATAGTTTTTTAAAAAAAGTGGGGTATTTTAATTTTCTTTGTAAAACTAATTCTTTTTAATGAAACAATTATATAATAATGTTATAATTTAATTGACACAAAAAAAGAATAATTTCTATTCTTTGCGTCTAAGTATTTTGTGATTATCAATAGGAGTTCTTTCTTCAAATAAATCTTTAACTGAAACTCCTAGAGTATCTGCAACACGACCAATATAATCAATACTAGTATTACGTTTAGCATTTTCTAAATTAGATACATAAACAGAAGTTGTTTCAAGCTTATCAGCAAAATCTTCTTGAGACCATTTGTTTTGTAATCTATAATAAATAATATTATTTGCTAAAATTTTACGAGAATGATTTTCATAAGATATACTCTTAATGATTATCACTTCCTTTATATTCATAACTTACTACTATTATAATAAGTTATCGTTTTTTTAAACATACTAACTATGTAGTAAGTTATTTAGCAAAACTTAGAAATATTATGTGTCAGAAAGTAGGTATTTTATAGAAGGAGCTAAATTATGGAAAAAGATAAATTTATAAATGATGTAATTGAATGTTTTGATAACAAAATAAATATAATAAGAAACATTGTCTATAATTATAATTTATTAGACATAATACCAAATTTAACCACAATGAGTGATGATGAAAAAAAGCAAAAACTAGAAAATATAATAAACTTTTATTTAGAAAAAATTCAAAAGTCTAAGAAAGAAAACATAATTCAAGAAAATCGCAGAAAAATTGATGACATATTAGATTTTTTTGATTATTCTTACTTTGATACCCAAAATAAAGATGTATTATCTGTTGTTCAAGAAGAGGCAGAAACTATTACTGATTCATTTGTTGAAAAATTATTTACAAAAAAAGGAAATAAATTATTGTTACCAGTAAAATATGATTTCATAAAAAGTTATTGTATTACATCTTCTGTCGATAAAAAATATACTGATTATGTATTTCTTTGGATCATTCTAAAATTATCAATAACTTATAACTTTATAAAAAAAAAATTAAAGTAATTTTTTATTAGTAGTAAATTAGCAGTACCAAATCCTACTTTCAAAACAAAAAAACACTAGCGATATATTTTTTATCGCTAGTGTTTTTATATAAAAATTGATTTTAAAACATTGTAAATCACATCTACTACCATTGAATTCCCCGCTTGATGATATAAATGAGTTTCTGCGCATACTTTTTTTGCTCTATTATAATCTTCATCACTAAACCCCATAAGTTTCCAAGCCTCTTTGGATGTTAATTTCCTAATTCTCATTTTTAAACCTCCTCTACTAAAATTTTACAATTATCAGATGTATTATTTGCTGTAAGTGTTGGTGCATATCCCTTTTGAGAAAATACTCTCGAAGATTGAGCAAACTTACAACTTTTATCTTTACCACAAACACCACCCGTATTATACTTTTTTAAATCAACTTCATACTCTCTATCAGGATTATTTTTTTTATTAAATATAATTTTATTATTAACTATTTTATATTTACTTGTAGTTAAATAATATTTTTCATCTATTTCTCTTTCTAAATAATCTAATAATGTTTTTGCACATTCTGTGCCCTCTATAAAACTAAATTTTTTATTCTTGTCTAATATAGCAACAAGAAAATATCTTTTTCTTGTTTGCGGTACTCCATAATCGGTAGCATTTAATACTTTATCATATAATGTATATCCTAAACTAATTAAATCCTGTTTAAACAAATCTAGTGTGGATTTAAATGCCTTACTAGTAATATTAGCAACATTTTCAAATATTACATAGTGTGGTTTCTCTTTTACTTCTTTTAGTAATCTTATCATTTCCCAACCTAGACTTGATCTAGTAGAACTCTTAAAATCAAATCCTTTCATTTTACCAGCACAGCTGATGTCTTGGCATGGAAATCCACCGATCCATATATCACAATAAGGTAAATTTTCTCCTTTTATTTCTGTAATACTACCTAAATTTAATGATTCATCTATATTATGAATAGCACAAAATGATTTGATTGCATTTTTGTCTATTTCGGAAAAAAATTCTAATGTATAATCCTTAATTATTTTTTCATCTTTTAATTTTTGAAAAGCTTTTTCTGGTGCTCCAATACCACTAAAAAAAGTACCAACTTTTATGGTACTCTCACTATAATTTTTATTTGTCATTTATAATTCCCCCTTTTTTTAGTTTTGGCAATAAAAAAAATAGATTTTCTTCAAATCTATTTCGTCTAAATCTTATAAATCTCTTGGATAATTTTGTTTATATTTAACATCATTAAATCCATAAACCTTTTTACATTCTTCACAAATTAATGCAATGGTATCATCCCCATATATTTTGTAACCATCACCTTTTTGCAAAACTATATCATTAGAATTACATATTGGACAGTGAGGATTACTACTATCTAATTGTGCTTCTTTTTTACTAAAAGCATCTCTGATTATTTCATAATTATTATATCCTAACTTTGGAACAAATTCTCCTGTAGTAAAATCCTTAATTCTGCCAAACATAAACTCTATTTTATCTATTTGTTTTTCTGTATGGTAATGTCCACAATACCATTTTTTATAATTTAATTTTTTTTCAACTTCATCTAAAAATTTTTCTGTACTATAATCAACTTTTGATTGATCTACCCCAGACATAAATACCTCTCGAGGCATATATTTATATGGACAAGTATGACTCAATACAATATCAATATCATTATTATTATTTTTAATTGCTTTAAATACTCTTTTTTTTATATCAGCATTTGGTTGTTCAGTTTCATACCAACAATAACCATATTTTATTCTATATTCTTTGTCTATAGAATAAGCTCCACCTATTACTAAGACACTTTTGTTATTTAGACTATATACTTCTCCATCTTTGGCAAATAATATATTAGGATATTCTTCTTCGTAATATACTATACCATTATGAAATTCTTTAGTTTTATATGTTTTTATTTTTTCAGGTCGTTCTTCATGATTTCCATGAACACAGAAAAACGTTATGTTACACTCTGATAATTCTTTTTTTAATTTATAATCTCTTGGATCATTAAAATAATTTATTCCTGCATCACCTAATATTATCATTAAATCGGATATATTTGTTTTCTCTTTTTTGCAAAAACAACATACCTCATAAAAATCAGCATGCTTATCACCTGTTATATATATCATAATACCACCCTCCAATTAAATTATATCGTATATTTTAAAAAAATCAGCATTTTATACTAAAATTGTAAAATTCATTCAAAAAAAAGATTTACCAAAATCAGTAAAACCCTTATTTTGTAAGTATTTTTGAAGGTATGTCTTTTGCTGTCCTAAAGGTTCATTCTCATCAGTATATGGGTGGATTCTTAAAAATAATAAATGAATGATACTACTTGCTAAAAAGGGAGTACTATATATTAGAGAGGTACCTCCTTGTTTATATATATTTAGAAAATCTGACATGAATTTATTTACATCTTTTGCTTGTGCTCCTCTCCAGAAGATATTAATGCTACCATTGGGATTTTTTCTACCGACAGTTACCTCAGTACTTCTATAGGTGTAAGTTGGTTCCATTTCTCCTTCAGTTATAAAGTTATGTAAATTATGAATTCTTTTATGATTTATTCCTAATGTATCAAAAAATATTCTTTTATCTCCTAGTTTATTTTCATCTTGAATTAAACTTTCTATTTTTTGATTAGACATAAGTTCTATATATAATAAATATATCCAATAATTTATTATATATTCTTCATCATACTTAGATAATTTATTCATATAACTATCAAATTCTTTATTTGTTTCTTCTAGATGTTCTAATACTCTAGGTAATAATTTTATTCTATTTATATATTCTTCCAAGGAAAAATATTCTATATAATCATCATTCATTCCATCTATTATTGGCATAATAATCACCCACTTATTTCTTTAGTACTCTTCTTTTTATTTCATCACGTGCTTTAATTATTCCATTATATTCACTATTAGATATCATAAGTCCATACCTTAATCTTTCATCTAAAGTAAATATTCTTTTAGTCTTAATATATTCTATTAGTCTACTATCACTACTAAAGCAATATTCTTTTAACACCTCCTCTTTATTTATATATTTAAAAAACATTTCACTAGGAGGTATTATTACTCTTTTCTTAGTATAACCTGATATCTCTGACTTTAATATTAACCAGTTTAAATTAGCTAAAATATTTTCATGTATTAATCTATCACCATCAATAATACTTTTAACTACTTTAGGAGATGTGATATAAGCATCTCTTTCACATGGATTATAATAGTAGGTAGCATTATATATTTTTATTCTTTCTTTTAAGTCATGTTCGTCGCTACTATTTTTTTTATTTAAAGTTATTCCATAATAGATAAACTTGCCAAAGATAGTATTTTCTTGGGCTATATTTCTTTGCTTTATATGTTCTAATTCATGAAATAAGCAAACTAATAATTGAGTATTTAGAAAAAAGTATCCTTGTATTTCATCTAATTTAAATACTTTTATTCCTTCAGTAAATTCTTTTATTATTTTATTGATATTTATAATAATGCTATTTTTTTCTTGACTATATAAAGCAACTATATCATCTTCATTAGTAATAATTATTTTTTTAAAATATTTTTCTATATCATAATTATTGTTTATGAAAATATTATAAAGTATTTCAATAGCAGTTTTATCAAATATTCTTTTATTTAGGGAATAAATATATAATAATTTTAATATTTCTCCTTTCATAATATCACCAAAACGTTATATATTTTATCATAAATATAACTATTAGTCAAAAAAATAAGTACTTTTTGTACTTATTCATATTTACTATCTATACCATAGTATTCTTCTAAGGTAATCCAATTACCATTATTATATAATTTACTAGCCATGTCTTTACCCATATATCTAATATGCCATGGTTCATACATATAGCCAGTCACATCTTCTTTACCTTTTAAATATCTTAAAACAAAGCCATATTTGTAGCAATTATCTCTGAGCCAATTACTTTCTGCTGTTCCATCAAAAGTCATATCGACGGTATTTACATCAATGGCTAAACCGGTTTGATGTTCTGAATAGCCTGCTCTTGCGGAATAGGTATCAGCATTTGCAACTCCATCTCTCGCTACATAACTATTATAGATATATTTTTGATCGTTATATGATCGGTATCCTGATGATGCATATATATTTAGTCCTAAGGCCTTGGCATCACTTACTAAAGAAGTAAAGGCATCTTTGACATAATCTACTATTTTGATATAACCATTTATGGTTACTAAGTTATTTGGAGCAAAATTACTAGGTAAAGAATATGTTTTATTAGCTATTACTACGCCATCGACATATGTTACGCCATAGTAATTTTTTATTGTATATCCTTTAGTACTTTTACTTATTTTAACATTAGGATTATCTTTTACTGTTAATTTAAATTCTTTAGTGGTTTCATTACCTGAAGAATCTTTAGCGGTATAACTTAAATTATATACTTTGGCTTCTTCAATATTATATTCACCATTTACAGTAGCGGTTATTTCTTCTTTACTATTATCGGTTACGGTAATACCTTCTAGTAAATTTGGTTTATCACTAAAGGCTAATACTTCGATATCTTTAATACCTTCGATAACTGGTGATGTTGTATCTTGAACTATTAGGGTTACTTCTTTTTCTTCTCCTTTATAGGTGAAGGTTCCTTTATAAGTACCTGGTTTATATATTTTGTTATCTTCACTAAAGGTTTCTTTCCATGTTATTTCTTTTACTTTTTTATTATCTTTATATAAGTAATCTTTAACACTTGGTATTGCCTCTCCTACTTCGATAGTTATTTTATTTTTATAAGTAAAGATATCTCTTTTAAATATTAAGAAATATGCTAGTACTAGTAATAAGACTACAAAAATAGTAATTAAAGATATTATTAGTATTTTCTTTTTACTTTTCTTCCTTTTTCTTTCCATATTGTCTCCTTAATTTTTTATAACAAGGTCTACATACTGAGTCGTAGTCAGCATCTATTCCATCTATGGATATTTGTTCTCCTTCAAAGACAGGAATGTATTCATCGTTTACTCTATTTAATCTTAAATTGTATGTAGCTTTTTCTCCACATTTACAAATAGCTTTTAGTTCTTCTAGACGATCTGCTACTTCAAATAGTCTTTTACTTCCTGGAAAGGCATGACTAAAGGCATCTGCTCTTAGGCCATAACATAATACTGGTATATTAAATTCGTCTACTACTTCAGTTAATTCGTCTACTTGTTTTGGGGTTAAGAACTGAGCTTCATCTACTATTATACAATCGGTATTATTTTCTATTAAATGATATGCTATTAGATTATAGATATCAACATTTGGTGATACTACATAATCGGTATTTAATTCGGCTCCAGCTCTATTTTGAATTTTACTACCTGCTTTTTTGTCATCCCCTGGTTTCATTATTAAAACATTCATATCTTTCTCTTTATAGTTATAATATGTTTTGATAATATCTGTTGTTTTACCACATTTCATTGGTCCATATTTAAAATATAATTTTGCCATAATTTACTCCTTACTTCTTAGCTCTTGGATGAGCCATATTATATGTTTTCTTTATTTGTTCATTGGTTATATGGGTATATATACTTGTTGTATTTAGTGATTCATGTCCTAGTAATTCTTTTACTGTCATTAGATCTGCTCCTTCTTCTAGCATATCTGTTGCAAAGGTATGTCTAATGGTATGTGGGCTTATTTTTATATCTAGATTGGCTTTTCTTACTAATTTATCAATAATCATTCTAACATATCTATCAGATAGTTTTCCACCATTATGATTTAATATTAGGTATTCACTATTCTTTTTATTAAAGATATGATAGGCATCATTTAGATAGATATCTAAGGCTCTACTTGTATGATTATTATATAAGACAATTCTTTCTTTATCTCCTTTACCTAGAACTTTAATACTTTTATTAGTTCTATCGATATCTTTTACTTTGATATTTACTAATTCACTTACTCTAATACCAGTAGCATATAATAATTCTATTATTAGAGTATCTCTTTCGTCACTAGGAGTATTCTCACTACATACACTAAATATTTTATTTAATTCTTTATCATTTAAAAATTTAGGTAAATATAAATCTTTCTTAGGATTAGGGATACTATTAAAGGGACTACTGGTAAGTATCTCTTCTTTTACTAAATAGTTATAGAAGCCTCTTATACTACTTAACTTTCTTGAAATGGAATTTTTATTTATTCCTCGTTCATATAAATATTTTAGATATTCTTTTGTTATATCGATATCTATATTTAATATGTTTTTGAAGTTATTACCTAAGAATTCGTTATATTCTATTAAATCATCATAGTAAGAAAGAATTGTTTTATTACTATATTTCTTTACTACTTTTAAATAATCTAAATACTTTTCTATATACTTCATATTTATCACATATTAATTATAAAACATATATTTTAATAAGTAAAGAAAATAAACTATTAGTTTACAAAAAAAATATGTATCTATTTTCTAGATACATATTTACCATCTTTAGTAGATACTATTATTTCTTCATCTTGTTCTATGAATAATGGTACTTTAACTAACATACCAGTTTCAATGATTGCATCTTTAGTTGCGTTAGTAGCGGTATTTCCTTTAATACCTGGTTCTGTTTTTGTAATCTTGAATGATATTTTTTCAGGAAGTTCGATACCTAACATTTCTCCTTCAAAGAAGATAATGATTACTTCTAATCCTTCTTTAAGATACTTAACTTCATTTTCGATTTGTTTTTTATTTAATTCTACTTGTTCATATGTTTCCATATTCATGAAGCTATAGTTATCTCCATCAGCATAAAGAAATTGCATCTTTTGTTTTTCAACATGAGCAGTAGGTACTTTAATTCCAGCATTAAATGTATATTCTGCGATTGAACCAGTTCTTAGGTTTTTTAATTTAGCTTTTACAATAGCAGCTCCTTTACCTGGTTTTACATGGTTAAAATCTAATACTTGGTATAGATTGCCATCATAATTAATTGTTTGACCATTTTTGAAATCATTTACATTAATCATTTAATTTACCTCCTATTTCTTTGTTTCTTTATGTTTAGTAGTCTTACGACAATGTTTACAATATTTGTTTAATTCTAATTTCTCTGGAGTGTTTTTTTTGTTTTTTTCTTCTGTATAATTAATATTTTTACACTCTTCACACATCAAAGAAACTAATACTCTGTTTTCATTCTTCTTTGCCATTTTAACTCCTCCTCCCGAAGACATCTACCTAATTATACCATAATTTATATGGTTTAGACAACTATTTTTTTGTTTTTTCTCTTTTTTCTTTATTTATGAAGCCTAATAGTAGTCTTCATAAATAGTTTTAAGCCTAGTTTTAGTCTTAAAACTAACAATATTTTGTATTATATATAAGCATAAATTATATACTTATTATTAGTTTATTACTTATTATTTGAAATTATAATTAAAAAGTTAAGGTTTTTATTCTCCTTAACTTTTATTTATTTTTTATATGAAGTAATAATCCAGTTATTATCTTTTAATTCTAATGTTATATTAATTTTATCATATGTTTTATTATTATCTGGATCTATTAATTCCATTGTAGCAACACAATCTACTTTATTAGCACTTTGATTTGTTATTTCTATTTCTACATTTCCCCAATTATAAATGTATCCTTTATTAGTTTCATTACAATATAACTTTCCATCTTTTTCTAAGTAGTATTCTTTAGCAGTAGCACTCCATGGAGATTTACCGGCGATTACTTCGATACTCATATATTTCTTTAATGATTTAAGCATTTCATCATATGTAGTAAATTCTGCTGATGCTTTTCTAGATACTCCATTTATTTCTACGATTTCACCTTCTGTTTTTCCGCAGTAAACTGCTGGTAATTCATAATAATTATATGCTACTTTAAAAATTTCTTTAATATCTTCTGTTTTAATATTTTTTGTTTCTGAATTGTTATCAGTACTTTGATTTGGATTATTAACCTCCGTATCAGTAGGTTTAAAAGTAATTGTACCTGTTGCAAATAAAACACATAGTGCTGACAATATAGCAATAATAATTATAAGTAATATTATGACTGTCTTGTTATTTTTTTCCATTCTTTACACTCCTTTCTATAATAAAATTATAGCATATGATTAAAAATAAATAAATAGCATTAAAAAAATTTAGTTAATAATGAGACAAAATTAAATTGGGTAACCACTGGTTGACTTTTTTAGATATATTTGAACAAATTAATTATTTTGTACTGGTAACACTCTTTATAATATATCTATATCAATATAGTAATTAATTTCATTTATATCTTTTATTTCCATGCTTTGTCCTATCTTCTCCAGCCTGAGATTTAATTAATAAATTGTAAACATTATAATAGGTACTAAGTTCTTATTATATAAAAAAGAATAAGCTATTTAACTGAAGTTGTAAAATAAAAGTAGACATAAAAGGA
>ULMM01043788.1_pt1 | contig 19908 bp, 17 predicted proteins | sample 1951661 | NCBI WGS metagenome assembly ULMM01 (sample SAMEA4835551, study PRJEB28245) | human gut metagenome | biome: gut microbiome; material: fecal sample | place: Denmark | collected 2008 | reverse complement strand
GATCATGCTAAGGTACAAAAGAAGAGTACTAAGATTGGTAGAAATGATCCATGTCCTTGCGGCTCGGGAAAAAAATATAAACAATGTTGCGGAAAGTAATACTAAATTATTATGGGAGTGACAAGATATGGAATATGAAACTTTAAAAAGTAGCATTAATAAAATAACATTAACAAAGGAAGAGGAAAAAGCAGAATATATTCCTCAATTCATAAAATTATATGGAAATCCGGAAGCAATGCAAATTGTTGCAGAAGATTCATATTATTTAAATAAGATGAGAGAAACCGTAAAACAATTAAAATCAATTAGAAGACAATATTCATCTAATAAAGATTTTTATGTTGCGGTATCACAAGTGTTTGCTCAAACTTATATTCCATTGATGATACAAGAATATGGAATAACCGATGAAGTGTTAGTAACTAAGTTACTTAATATAGCAAATGGCACTGGTATAAAAATTTTTGATAGAGGTGAAGCTCAAGTATATGCTGAAAGTTTTGGAGATAGAATTAATGGTGATATAGGTGCTTTTAAGTATCGTGATATGATTTGTTTTACACCAGATGCTGAAAGTAAACAAGTAGAGGTTTCTGTTGAAGAAAGTGTAATAAATGCAGAAAGAATGTTATCTTCAATGATACACGAAACAATGCATTTAGTAATTAATGTTACAAAAGAGGAACATTTTAATTATGATGATCAATCTAAGTTAACAAGTGGGGGTACTATTCTAAATGAGGGACTTGTAGAAATGTATTCATTAGATTTTGCTAAAAAGTATAATTTAATTCATTTACCAGCACTATACTATTTAAATAATGTTAGAATGTGTAGGGCATTAAAAGAATTATATGGCGAAGAAGAATTTGAAAGATTAGCATTTTCTGGTACTTATGAAGAAATGATTCCCAATGAATTATTAGAGCAATATAAACTGGCTGAAAGAATTAGATATTTTGCTAGAAAGGGTTATACTGTTGATCCAACTAAAATAGATATATTAGAAAAATCAAAGAAAACATTATAATAAAAACTGATTTTTAGATAAGTTATTAGATAAGGTAAACTACATATTAGAAAATTACTTGGTTGTTTTAATGGGACTTTTGTGGCTTAGGGAACAATATAAGTAATGATGTTGTAGGTAGTTGATTAGTTTTAAGTTAGTAGGGTGATTGATATTGGAATATATAATAAGACGTATGGAAATAAGTGATTGTAGAATAGTGGCTAACATTTTAATTCCTATCTTCAGAGTGAAATGAAAACATTTCCGGCAAATAGCCGTTATCAAAATTAAGTAAAATATAAGGATGGCACTGTCTTAATGCCTCCTTATGTGCTATTCTTTTTTGTTTTAAAGAAAGGGTGAATAAAATGAGATTAAGTAGGTTAAATATTAAAAAAATTAATCTAAATGATATTGATAGTGATTACTCTGGCCAAGATATTTTGATGAAATTAGGAGAATTATATCAATTTGAAAGTGGTATTTATGGTTATGGTAATTTATGGACAAAATTAGAAAGAACAGTTGAAAATGTCATCATTGAGGAATTAGATAAGGCAGGATGTATTCAAGTAGAATTTCCAAAACTTCAACCAAGAAAAATATGGGATCAATCAGGCAGATGGAATATCTATACAAAAGATGGAGATATAATGTTTACAATAAAAAATAATTTAGGTGAATATGGACTCGCTCCAACTGCAGAAGAATGTGCTACTTTATTTGGTGCCAATAGATTATCTTCATATAAAAATTTACCAGCCATTTATTATCAAATAGGTGAAAAATTTAGAAAAGAAATCAGAACTAGAGGTTATTTATTTAGACCAAGAACTTTTGTTATGATGGATGCTTATTCATTTGATAAAACTGAAGAAGATATGCAAAAGACATATGAACTAATGCATCAGGTATATTTAAATATATTTAAAAGATTAGGCATCAAAATTATACCAACCGTTAGTGATAATGGTGTTATAGGTGGAAAAGTTGCAGAAGAATTTCAAGCAATTACTAATTTAGGAGAAGATAAAACTCTTTATGATGAAAAAAATAATATTGGTATTAACAAAGAAGTTTTAGAATTTGAAAATAAGGATGAATATCTTAAACAATTAGGAGTAAGTGATATTGCTGGTTTAAAAGAATATAGTACTGTTGAATTAGGAAATAATTTCCAACTTGGAACAAAATATTCTGATAGTTTTGGACTTTTCTATATGGATGAAAATAATGAGAAAAAACCATATTATATGGGATGTTATGGAATTGGTTTAGGAAGAATAATTGCTAGTTTAATAGAAAATAATGTTATTAAAGAAAATGATAAAATCAAAGGTTTTGCTTTACCATATGATATAGCACCTTATAAAGTACAAATAATATACAATGAAAATAATAAAGAAGAAGGGGAAAAATTATATAATTATTTACTACAAAATAATATTAATGCAATAATTGATGATAGAGAAAATTTAAATATTGGAAATAGAATAAATGATGTTTATGTTTTAGGAACACCAAAAATGATTATATTAGGTACAAAATTTGATGGAACTAATTATGAAGTAGAAGATACAAAAACAAATAAAAAAGAAATTGTTAACATAGATAACATAATAAATATATTAAAATATTAAGATGAAGCAATTAATATTATGTCCTTTTTAATAAGATTTAATTTGTTGGTTAAATACAGAAGCATTAGCAGCACTTTTTAATGTTAAACGACCTGCAATTACGAAACATATAAATAATATTTATGAAGATGAAGAACTTGAAGAAAGAAGCACATGTTCCAAAATGGAACATATGGGTAACAATGGCAAACAAGGTTATAATACAAAATATTATAATCTTGATATGATTATTTGAACGGATGTGGACAATGTCCACAAGAAGTCCACATTAGAGAAATACTTATAGTACAGATAATATCATAAATATGAATAATATAGATGTTACCTAGTTCGATAAATAAAGAAATACTCATAATACTATAAGTATAAATAATACAGATAATATGGGAGCATCCACTACTTGCGGTTCGGGAAAAAAATACAAACAATGTTGTGGTAAATAGCTTGTTTTATAAAAGTTTGTGAGTTTCTTAATAGTCAAAAAAAGGCAAAAAAATGTGCACATAACGCTATTTGTGCACATTTTGTGCTCATAAATGAAAAATATGTAATACTATCTATGCTTCATAGTGTTATATGTACTGGAAAAAAGTAATCTTTGAGTTTGGTAAGAATCATAAACAACGTTGTAGTAAATAGTTTGTTTTATAAAAAAATAGGATGGTGAAAATATGAAAATAGTTTTAGGCTCTATGAATGTTTCTAAACAAAGGTCAATTTTAATTGCAATGAATGAATTAGGATTTGATGATATTTCTATTGTCCCTGTTAATGTTAATTCTTTAGTAAGTTCTAAACCTATTAATGATGAAACTTTAATAGGTGCAAAAAATAGAAATCATGGTTTATATAATTATTGCATGGAAAATGATATTTCATTTGATTTACTAATTAGTATTGAGGGTGGATATGAACAGATAGATAATACATATTTTATTGTTACTTATGCATCAATATTAGACCAAAATGGTAATGAATTTATAGGAAAATCGAGTGGTCTTCAAATTACTGAAAAAATGTTTAATTATGTTAAAGATGGAAAATCTTTGAATAAAGTTATTGAATGTATTCTTGGTAATAGTAGTAATAAAAAAGATAATGGAATAACTGGATACCTAACAACTGGGTATTATAGGAGAGATATATTTGAATCCTCAGCAGTTATAAGTGCAATGGAAACTTTATTAAATTTTAAATCAAATTACAAAAAATTAGATAAAAAAATAGATAAAACACATAACGTTGAAAAAATTTGAAATAATTAGTAATATCATATATGATGTTATGCATTTTTGAATATGTGATGGGAACAATGTGCACATTTTGTGCTCACAGACTAAAAAATGTATGGTAAAAATAATACTATATGTAACATTTATACCAATACTGTTCAGACCTTTTAAACCTTGAAAAACCTATAATACTATACATACTTCATAGTATCATATATACTGAAAAAGGATGAACTTGTGGCAGTGGACGCAAGTATAAACAGTGCTGTGGAAAGTAAGCTCGCTAAGCCTTATAAATAAAGGACTTGCGAGCTTTTTGCTACTTACAATTTTTAGGTAATTTTAACTTGAAAAAAGCGTTTAGATAAGTTTTTTTGCCCAAATCAGCCTTAAAATTTAAAAAGTGTGTTATAATTTTAAAAAATATGTTACAATATTATTAGGAGGAATTACTATGGAGGATAAAAATATTATTTATAATAAAACAAATGATAATATAACACCAATTGATACATCAACAAAAGACTTTGCTTTTGAAGCTGATGCAGCAAATGCAAGAAGACAAATGGAAGAAAGAGCTAGAGTTATGAATCAACCAATTGATACATCAGCAAAAGATTTTGCTTTAAAAGCTGAATTAGAAAAAGCAAAAAGAGCACTACTAGAAGAGCAACAAGCTATGTATCAAGATATTGATGTAACACATAAAACTAGATAAAAAATAAATTTATGAATTCAGTCTTTGAATTCTTTTTATTTTGATAACAAATCAAAAGATAATATATGAAAAAAATAATTGCTAAATCTATTTTTTTAGATAAGTTATTAGATAAGTTTAAACTGCATTATCAGAAAATTAGACATAACTTTTTTACAATTTCTGAGTAATTTATTAAAACTTATGAGTAAGAAAGACCAATTTTAAAGCAAGAAATTACAAGGTTGTTTTAATGGTTTGCCTTGTGAATCTGGGAAAAAATATAAGAACTGCTGTGGAAAGTAAGATAAATAAATAAAAGTAGATACATTTTACATTAAAGTGTATCTTTTTTTGAAACTTTTTTATTTATATATGGGATAATTATAGTGTAGGTGATAATATGACTAGTCAAGCAAACCTAGATAAGTTTAATGAAATATATAATAGAACTTATTCTAATACTCTTAGATATATTATTATTAAATGTCATAATATTAATGATGTAAATGATATTATTCAAGATGTTTATTTAGAATTATGGAAGATTATGAATAAGAAAAATATTGATGATACTAATATTAATAGTTATTTAATTGGAATTGCTATTAATAAAATTAAGAAGTATTATTCTTTAGTTATGAGAATAAGAGATATTTCTTTATTTGATAAAAATAATAATGACTTAGAAATTATAGATGAAATAAGTTCTTCATTTAATATTGAAGATTTAATTATTAAAGACGAAGAATGGAAATCAATATGGAATTTTATTAAAAAGAAAAAGAATCAAGATGTTCAAAAAGTATTTTATTTATATTACAAAGAAGAAATGACTATTAAGGAAATTAGCAAATTACTTAATATTAAAGAATCTTATATTAAAAATCTTATTTATAGAACTTTGAATGAATTATGCTTATATTTTAAGGAGTGTGATTAAAATGACTAATAGAGATAAATTAAATAAAGTTATAACAAATGATTTTGATATAAATAATAATTATACTTCTATTAGAAAGAAAATGGAAAGAGGTAATAAAATGAATAAAATATTTAAATATAGTCTAGTACCTATGGCTATAGTTATAACTATGACTGGTGTATTTCTTTTAAATAAAAAGAGTATTACAAATAATGTATTAGATAGTAATGTTAAAAATAATGATGTTATTATTTTTAATAATATTGATAACAATTTTGATAATGCTAAGTTAGATATTGATGGAAGAAGTGAAGATATAACTACTGATGATTTATATAAAATATATCCATTACTTAAAGATATTGTAGTACCAAATGACTATAATATAAATGGAATAATTAAATGCTATTTATTCAATGAGAATACTGGTAAATATGATAAATTATATGGATATAATATTATTTATAGTGGTGGTAATAATAAATATATAGATATATTTATTTTAATAGATACTACTAAGAGACTTAGATGTTTTAGTATTGATACTGATGAAATGAAAAGTTCTATAGTTAATAATACTAACATTAAAATTATGGGTGGAAATAAAAATTATTATGCTATATTTAGTTATAATAATATTAATTTTGATATTGAAACTGCTGGAATATCGGAGGAAGAGGTTATTCAGTTATTAAAATCTATTATTAAATAAGTTATCTATCAACAGATATTGTTGATAGATTTTTTATTGAATATTTGTATTTTATATGTTATTATTTTGTTATAGGAGGAAATGTATATGAACGATAAGAATTTACCTTATGAATATAAACCTATATCTATGTGGGGATATTTTGGATATGAAATTTTGTTTTCTATTCCTTTTATAGGTTTTATTCTACTACTAGTATTTTCGTTTGGTGGTACTAAGAATATTAACCTTAGAAATTTTGCTAGATCATATTTTTGTTTTTCAATTATTATCATTATCTTTATTGCTATTATGTTTTTATTATATGGTAGTAGTTATGTTAATAACGACTTTGGAACTACTATTTAGAATTTAGTCTATCAACAGGTATTGTTGATAGATTTTTTGTATATAGTTATGGCTTATATAAATTAGGTATGGATGATACAGTATAAGAAGACTTTGACTTCTTATACCACTAGTAAGACATTTATGGCTTACAGTGAACATAAAAAAGAAAATAATTTTATGTTTTAAAAATACTATTTTAATGATATAATGGTTTATATAAGATTATAAGGATGTTGGTAGTATGAAAGATATTAGTGATAAAAGAGTAAATATTTCTTTAGATAATCCTTCAATTACATTCGATAAAAATAAATGTGATGAATGCAGTATATGTAAAAATATTTGCAAATTTAATGTTGGAGTATATGGATTTAGTAAAGATGGTTATCCTTGTATAAATTGTGGTAGTTGTACTTTAGCTTGTCCAAATAAATGTTTATCAGAAAAGGATGAAACTGATAAATTAGAAGAATATTTACATAGTAATAAAGTTATTGTAATGCAAACTGCTCCTGCTGTTAGAGTAAGTTTAGGAGAAGAGTTTGGTATGAAATTAGGTACTAATGTGGAAGGTAAAATGATTACTGCTCTTAGAACTATTGGTGCTGATTATGTTTTTGATACTACTTTTGGAGCAGATCTTACTGTTATGGAAGAAGCAAGTGAACTAGTTAATAGAATTAAAATAAGTAAAGATTTACCAATGTTTACTAGTTGTTGTCCTTCATGGGTAAAATTTTGTGAAATGTTTTATCCTGAATATTTAGATAACTTATCTACTTGTAAAAGTCCTATATCAATGATGGGTTCTGTTATTAATAATTATTTTTGTAAAATTAATAATCTTAAGAGAGAAGATATTATTAGTATTGTAATAGTTCCTTGTACTAGTAAAAAGATGGAAATACTTAGATATAACGATATTGATCTTGCTATTACTACTAGAGAACTAGCTAAATATTTAAAAAAAGAAAAAATAAACCTTGCAAAATTAAAAAATAGTGGTTATAATAGTTTACTCGGTAAAGGAAGTAGTGGAGGTATTATCTTTGGTACTTCTGGAGGAGTTATGGAAGCTACTTTAAGAGAGGTATATCACATTCTTTATAAAAGATACCCTAAAGGTAGACTTCTTAATTTTAAGTCTATTAGAGGAACTTCTAATGTTAAAGAAGCAGTAGTTAAAATTAATGGTACCAATATTAAGGTAGCTATAATCAATGGTACTGGAGATGCTAGAAAAGTAATTGAAAAAATTAAAAATAAAGAAGTGTATTATGACTTTATTGAAGTTATGACCTGTGAAGGTGGTTGCATCTCTGGTGGAGGTCAACCTAGAGTGTTTCCTTTAAATAAAAACTTAAAAAATAAAAGAATGAATGCTTTATATAAAAGTGATAAAAGAATGAAAATTAGATGTGCTTCAATGAATCCAGATATAAAAGATATATATGATAATTTTTTTGGAGATGTTGGTAGTGATATTTCTTTAAAATACTTACATACTAAACATAGAAATGAGGAATAATAATGAAAGATATTATGAATTTTGGTATTGAAGAAGCAAGAAGAACTATGAACGAAAATAAAGGTGGTCCTTTTGGTGCTGTTATTACTGATAGTGAAGGTAATATTATTAGTGTGGCTTCAAATAGAGTATTAGAGTTACATGATGCAACTGCTCATGCGGAAGTTATGGCTATTAGAGAAGCAGGAAAAATACTTGGTACACATGATTTATCAGGATGCACTTTATATGCTACTGGTTATCCTTGTCCTATGTGTTTGTCCGCTATTATATGGGCTAATATTAAAAAGGTTTATTATGGTACTAATTTAAAAGATGCTGAAGACATTGGCTTTAGAGATGATTTTATTTATCGGTATTTAGAAAATAAAGACACTACTACTTTGGAACTTTTAGAACTTGATCATGATGAATGTTTAGAGTTATTTAATGAATATAAAATGAATAATAAGGAAATTTATTAGAGGTGATTAATAATGGAAAAAGTTTATATATTTGGGCATAGAAATCCCGATACTGATAGTGTTACTGCTGCTATTACACTATCTTATTTAAAAAATAAATTAGGAATGAATACCATTCCAGCAGTACTTAGTTCTATTAATTTAGAATCTAAATTTGCTCTTAACTATTTTAATGTGCCAGAGCCTATCTTTCTAAATGATGTTAATATTAAACTTAGAGATTTAAAATATACTAAAAATTATACTGTTAAAGAGAAAGATTCTATATATGAAGCTTATTTTAGAATGAATAAAGTTGGTATTAGTAAAATACCTGTTGTTGATAAAGATAAAAATATGATTGGTATTCTTAGTATGAAAGATATTGCTAAAGATCAGTTTGCTTTTAATTATAGTTATGTTGATGCTACTTATGATAATATTTGTGAAGTTATCAAAGGTACTGAGATACTTAGATTTGATGATGATATTGAAGGTGAACTACTTGTTGCATCTTATAAAAGTACTACCTTTATGGAAGAAATTACTTTAAATAAAAACAATATTTTAATTGTTGGCGATAGACATAGTATTATAGAATACGCTGTTAATTCTGGAGTTAAACTTATTGTGGTTATTGGTAATGGAAAAATGAAAGAAGAACATTTAAAAATTGCTAAAAAAAATAAAGTTAATATTATTTATACTAGTTATAATACTTTGGAAACTACTAAGATTTTTAATTTATGTAATAATGTTACTTCTATTCTTAATACTGAGAAAATCTTATGTGTTAATGAAAATGATGACGTTAATGATTTTATTAAATTAGCTAACAAAACTAGATATAGTTACTATCCTGTACTTAATAAAAGAGGAAAATGTAATGGTATTATAAGATTTTCTGATGTTGGATTTAGAAGTAAAAAGAATGTTATTTTAGTTGATCATAATTCTTATGAACAATCCGCTATCGGACTTGAGGAAGCTAATATCTTAGAAATTATTGACCATCATAATATTGGTACTATTGGTACTAATATGCCTATTAGTTTTAGAAATATGCCTGTTGGTAGTACTAATACAATTATTTATAAGTTATATAAGGAAAATAGAGTAGCTATTCCTAAATCTATGGCAGGCCTTATGTTATCTGGTATTTTATCTGATACTTTGATTCTTACTAGTCCTACTACTACAGATATTGATAAAGAAGCTGTAAGTGAACTTGGTAAACTAGCTAAAGTTGATTATAAAGTATATGGTAGTAAAATGATTAAAGCTGGTTCTTCCCTAGTGGGTATGACTAGAGAACAAGTTCTATATAAGGATTATAAGACTTATACAATTGATAATTCTAAGATTGGACTTGGTCAAGTTATTACTATGGACATTGATGAAGTAATGAGTGAAAAAGATGAATATGTTAAACTACTTAATACTGTTTGTGAAAGTAATAATTACTTATTTGTATGTTTATTTATTACTAATATATTAGAAAATGGTACTTATGTATTATTTAGTGACAGAGCAAAAGATGTACTTGAATCATCATTTAGTATTAAAAATATTAAACAAGGTGAATTTTTAAAAGGTATTGTTTCAAGAAAAAAACAGATTCTTCCAGTACTTATGAATGATATGGATTAAATGATTATTAGTTATTACTTTAAAAGATAGATATTTATAACTATTAGAAATGATATAAAATCTATCTTTTTTACATTTATTAACGATTTTTCTTTCTAAATAGAAAAAAATTTGATATAATACTAAAAGGAAAGAGGTGTTTTAATGATTATATTATCAATTAATGCTGGTAGTTCTTCTTTAAAATTCACTGGTTTTGATATGCCAAGTGAAAAAGTTCTTATCAGCGGAGTATTTGAAAGAATTGGAATTGATGGTAGTTTTTATACTATCAAAATTAATGGAGAAAAAATAAAGAAAGAGGTACCTTTAAAAAGTCATGAAGATGCTGTTAAAATTTTAACAGAAGAATTAATTAACTATAATATAGTTAAAGATTTAAGTGAAATTAAAGGTGTAGGTCATAGAGTAGTTCATGGTGGAGATAAATATGCTGATAGTACTATTATAAATAAGCATGTTACTGATACTATTCGTGAATTATTTCATCTTGCGCCACTTCATAATCCCGCTAATTTAATGGGAATTGAAGCGTTTCAAGAATATATTCCTGAGGCTCCTAATGTAGCTGTATTTGATACTGGTTTTCCACAGTCTATGCCAGAAGAATCTTATACTTATGCTATTCCTTATGAATGGACTAAGAAATATGGAGCTAGAAAATATGGTTTTCATGGTATAAGTCATGAATATCTAACTGAAACTATGAAAAAAGAATTAGGTAAGGAAGATATTAATTTAATTACTTGTCACTTAGGTAATGGTAGTAGTATTTTTGCTATTAAAGATGGTAAATGTTTTGATACTAGTTTAGGCTTTTCCACTAATTCAGGACTTGTTATGGGAACTAGATGTGGCGATATAGATGCATTTTTAATTCCTTATATCATGAGAGAAACTGGTAAAAGTCTTGATGAAGTTGTAAATATACTAAATAAAGAAAGTGGTTTACTTGGCGTTTCTGGTGTAAGTAGTGATTCAAGAGATGTTGAGGACGGAATTAAAGCAGGTAATGAAAGATGTATTCTAGCACAAAAACTATTTGTTAATAGAGTTGTTGGATATATTGCTAAATTGTGGTGTGAATTACAAGATGTTGATGCTATTTGTTTTGCTGGTGGTATCGGAGAAAATTCTATTATGACTAGAAAACAAATTATTGATAAATTAGCTCCTCTTGGTATTACACTAGATGAAGAAGCTAATGATATTCGTGGAGAATTTAGATTAATTACAAAAGAAGGTTCTAAAATTCCATGTTATATAGTTCCTACTGATGAAGAGTTAATGATAGCTAGAGACACATATAGATTAATAGGATAATATTATGAATATTTATAAACAAATATTTAAGCAAATAAAAAAATATGATACTATTGTAATTGCGAGACACATTGGTGCAGATCCTGATGCTCTTGGTTCTCAATTTGCTTTAAAAAATATTATTCTAGAACTTTTTCCAGATAAAAAAGTTTATACAGTTGGTAATCCTGCTAGTAGATTTAAGTTTTTTGGAAGTCAAGATAAGATTGATAATCTAAATACTAGTAAAGCAATGTGTATTGTCCTAGATACTCCAGATATTAAAAGAATTGATGGAGCAAATATTAATAATTTTGAATATGTTATTAAAATTGATCATCATCCAATAATTGATAAGTATGCTAATATTGAAATTATTGATGATAACGCATGTAGTACTTGCCAATTAATTCTTGAATTTGCTTTTGCTAATAAAATTAATTTAAGTAAAAGTGCTAGTGAAAAACTTTATTTAGGAATTGTTGGTGACACTGATAGATTCTTACATGACTATACGTCTCCTAAAACATTTAAATTAGTTAGTAAATTACTTGAACAAACTAATATTGATTTTACTGGATTATATGGCTACTTATATCAAAGACCACTTAATGAAGTTAGATTTGAAGGATATATTTATCAAAATCTTACTTTAACAGATAATGGTGTTGCATATATTAAAATAACTGATAAGCTTATGAAAGAATATGGTGTTGATAGTGCTGCTGCTGGTAATATGATTAATGATTTAAAATTTGTTAATGAAATTACTGTATGGATATTCCTATCTGAGGATATTAAAAGCAACTTAATTAGGGCAAATATTAGATCTGTTGGTCCATATGTTAATGATACTGCTGCTAAATATGGTGGTGGTGGTCATAAGTATGCTTCTGGAGCTAAACTTAAAGATTGGGAAACTGCTGATAAGTTAATTAATGAATTGGATGATTTAACTAAAAAGTATAAACAAGTTAATAAATAATTATTTATTAACGTTTGTTTGACTTTTTTTTATTTATATGTTAAAATATTTACTCAATTAAAGAGGAGGTTTATTTTATGAATAGTAGTAATAAGATTATTGTTGAAAAAATTAAAAGTTTTAAATTGTTTGACCTAAATTCTTATAATATACTTGTTAATAATTTTGGTATTGATAGAGTAAAAGAAGTATTTAATGAACTATATAATGCTGCTGATGAAGTAGAAAAAGAAAAATTGCTTAATTTATATTATCCTTATTTTATTTCAGCTGATTTAGAAAATATGGATTTGAGTAATGATGATTGTTTTTTATTAATTGATAAATATGGATATGAAAATATTGAAAACTATTTTACTGAATTATTATTACAAACCAAGAATCCTAGTTATTTGAAGAAAAAATATGAATTTTTCTATAATATTATTGATGATAATGGTTTAAGTATAGATGATAAAAATGAAGATTTTGACGTTCAATATAATGATGCTTTTCAATTATATTTAAAGGATATTGGACAATATCCTCTACTAAGTAGAAACGAAGAAAAAAGAATCTTTAAATTATTAAGTGACTTAAAAGAAAAATTTAGTATATTTTCTTTTAATGAAAATAATAACTTAGATTTTGTTGATGCTCCCACTATGATAGCTTCTATAAAAAATATTAATGATAAAAAAAGATTAGCTAAACTTAGTAAATATTTAGGTACTGATGATAAAATTTTAATACAAAAATATATTAAAATATGGGAAGAAATAAATGGTAAAAAGAAAGAAAATATTATTCTTCCAGATAAAAAGACAATTAAAAATAAGCTTGGTATTAATCTTACAAATAAAGGATATGATTATGATCTATTTGATAAGCAAATTGAATATGCTTTAATGTATTGTAATAATAGAGAATATATATATAATTGCAACTTAAGACTTGTTGTTTCGATAGCAAAAAAATACAGAAACTTTTCTTTTCCAATTGAAGATAGAGTTAGTGAAGGTAACATAGGTCTCATGAAAACGGTTGCTAAATTTGACTACACTAAGGGATATAAGTTTTCTACTTATGCTACTTGGTGGATTAGACAATCTATTACAAGAGCTATGGCAGATCAAGCAAGAGCTATTAGAATACCAGTCCATTTACTTGAATTAATAAATAGAATTTTTGCTGTTAAACGTGATTTTATGCAAAAGTATAATAGGGAGCCTTCTAATGAGGAAATTGCAGAAATTCTTAATACTACTCCAGAAAAAATAGAAGATGCTATTATGGTATCAGTTGAACCAACATCTTATGATATTCCTGTTAAAGAAGATGAGGATACTAGTTTTAGAGATTTTATTCCTGATAGAGCAGAATCAACAGAAAGCATTGTATTTAATAGCTCTCTTGGAGATGACATTAATAAAATACTTGAAAGTTTGAACCCACGTGAACAAGAAGTAATAAAACTTAGATATGGTCTTGGTGGCAAAAATCCAATGACTCTTGAAGATGTCGGTAAAAAGTTTGGAGTAACAAGAGAACGTGTTAGACAAATTGAAGGTAAAGCATTAAGAAAGTTAAAACATCCTTCACGTGGAAAAAGAATTAAAGATTATTTACTAGATTAAAGCATAAATGTTAAGTTTATGCTTTTTATTTACCTTATTTTTTAAAAATATGATATAATTATATGTGAAATGAGGGATTATTATGCTTAAAATTAATAACTTAGAAGTAGCTACTGATAACAAGATTATTTTAAAGGATTTTAATTTAATTATTAACGATGGTGAAATACATACTATTATGGGTCCTAATGGCGTTGGTAAATCAACTTTATCAAGAGTAATTATGGGTGATCCTAATTATAAAGTTCTTAATGGTGAAATGACTTTTAATGGAGATAATTTAATGGTACTATCTACTGATGAAAGAGCTAAAAAAGGTATTTTTCTTGCTATGCAGTATCCTATGGAAATTGAAGGAGTAAGTAATCAAGATTTTTTAAGAACTGCTATTGGAAGTGTTAATAATAAAAGGATTGGTTTATATGACTTTATTTTGAAGTGTGAAAAAGGTGCAGAAGAACTTTCTATGAATAAAGAGTTAATTCATAGAAGTCTTAATGTTGGTTTTTCTGGTGGTGAAAAAAAGAAAAATGAAGTACTTCAAATTAAATTATTGACTCCTAAGTTTATTATTTTAGATGAATTAGACTCTGGTCTTGATGTTGATAGTTTAAGAATAGTAGGAGAAAATATTAAAAAATATAAAGAAGAAAATCCTAATACATCTATTTTAATTATTACACATCATCCTAAAATATTAGAATATTTAAAACCTGATTTTGTTCATGTTATGAGTAAAGGTAAGATTCTTGAAACAGGAGACTATTCTCTTGCTAATGATATTGAAAAAAATGGATACAATAAATATTTAAATAAGGAAAATGTTATAACTAAAGAGGGTAATAATGAATAAAATAAAAGTAGTAAACAATAAAATTATTCCGTTTGTTAGTGATGATGTAGAAATTAATGATAATAATATTAATTTTAATAATAATGGTAATTATTTTATTGATTATATAGATTGTAATAATGTAAGTTTATGTATTAACGTTAATAATAATAAATGTATTCATTTATTTGAATATTCTAATAATAATGATATTAATTTTAATATTAAGTATAATTTAGATATGGCTTCTTCTTTAATAATAAGTAAATTTTATTATAATAATAAATGTAATGAAGTAGTTAATATTAGTTTAAATAAAAGAGGAGCTAATATTAAATATAATTTTTCTAGTATTAGTAATAATGATAATTTTTATAAAATTAATGTTTATCATTTAGATAATAATACTAGTAGTGATGTATTTAATAGAATTGTAGCTAAAGAAAATAGTTCTAATTACTTTGATATTAATAGTTATGTTGATAATGGTATTAAGGACTGCTACTTAAATCAAAGTACAAAGATTGTTACTTTAGGTGATTCTGATAATAGAGTTAATCCTAATATGTTTATTAGTGAAGAAGATGTTACCGCTATTCATAGTTCTACTATTGGTAGTATTAATGAAGAAGATTTATTCTATTTGATGAGTAGAGGTATATCATATAATGATTCTGTTAAATTAATTATTAAAGGTATGATACTTTCTAATATTAATCCTGATATGGAAAATATGGAAAGAATACTTAGTATTTTAGATTCGATTGGAGGTGAATAAATGCATAGAGATGATTTTGCAATGCTTTCTAATAATATTGTTTACTTTGATAATGGTGCTACTACTTTAAAACCTAAATGTGTTAGAGATGCTATTTGTAAATACTATGATGAATATACTGCTAATGCACATAGAGGAGACTATAAAACTAGTGCTATTGTTGATAATTTATATGAAAGTACAAGAGAAGAAATTAAAAATTTTATAAATGCTAAAGAAAACTCAGAAATCGTTTTTACTAGTGGTACTACTAATGGTATGAATATGATAGTTACAGGCTTTTTTAAGAATTATCTTAAGAAAGATGATGAAGTATTAATTACACTTAGTGAACATGCCTCAAATATTCTTCCGTGGTTTATTTTAAAAAAAGAAATTGGTATCAAAGTTAAATATATTCCTTTAAATGAAAATCATGAAGTTACTATTGATAATTTTAAAAAGAGTATTACTAATAAGACTAAAGTTGTATCACTTGCTTATGTTACTAATGTTGTAGGAGATGAAAGACCTATTAAAGAAATTAGTAAGATAGCTCATGATAATAATATTTTAGTAGTAGTAGATGCTGCTCAGGGTATTCCTCATAAGAAGATTGATGTTCAAAAAGATGATATAGATTTTATGGCTTTTTCAGGGCATAAGATGTATGGACCTACTGGGGTTGGAGTTTTATATGCTAAATTTGATTTACTTGATAAGATTACTCCTATGAACTATGGTGGTGGTATGAATGCCATATTTACTAAAGATGGTTATGTTGAACTTAGAGAAATTCCTACTAGACTAGAAGGAGGTACTCCTAATATAGAGGGAGTATTAGGTCTTAGTGCTGCTATCAAATATTTAAATAATATAGGTATGGATAAAATTAATAAATATGAAAAAGATCTTAGAAGATACTTAATTAATGAACTTAATAAACTAGACTTTATTGAAGTATATAATAAAGATGTTGATACTAATATTGTAGCATTTAATATTAAAGGAGTATTTGCTCAAGATGCCGCTATTTACTTAGATAAATATAATATATGTGTTAGAGCAGGTAATCATTGTGCTAAAATTCTTGATAATGTATTTAATATTAGTAATACTGTTAGAATTAGTTTAAGTTTCTATAATAATAAGGAAGAAATTGATTTACTTATTAATGTACTTAAGAATAGTAGTAATATATGGAAGGAAATATTATAATGGATAGAGATTTAAAAAGAAGTATTATTTTAGATAATTATCAGAATCCTAATATGAAACATACTAGTAATGAAGATTATGTTAAGATTAATACTAGAAATGTTAGTTGTATTGATAATTTAGATATTTATTTAAAGATAGAAGATAATATTATTAAAGATATTTCTTTTGAAGGTGAAGCTTGTGTTATTAGTATATCTTCTACTAATATTTTAGCTAATATGCTAGTAGGTAAAACGAAAGAAGAAGGTATTTATATAATTGATAATTATTTAAAGATGATTAATGAAGAAGAATATGATAAAGATGTACTTAAAGAATTACTTGCTTTTGATGATACTAGTCGTCAACCATCAAGAATTAAATGTGCTACTTTATCCGCTAATGGTATAAAAGATTATTTAGAAGAAGAAAATCACTCATAGTTAAATGGGTGATTTTTTATATATCAACAATATCTGTTGATAATTTATAAATAGGTTAATTTAGAGACTTTTTTAGCAAGGCTCTAAATTATTATAGAAAGACCTAGGCTTTCTATAACATGGAAGAGACTACAGGCTCTGAAGTAAAAAAAGTTTGTAAAAAGAATGTAAATATGTTTAATTTACTTCTTTTTTTTAGTATAATATTATTTAGGAAGTTCAGGTGATATTATGCAGGATAAAATGGAAAGATTGCTTAATCAAATAGGCATGAACAAAGATTATTTAGAGAATGCTAGTATTGATAAGATTATAGTGTATGAGAAAAATAATTTATGGGAGTTTATTATTAGTAATGATAAAGTTTTACCTGTATATATATATGATGAATTATGTAATAAAATAATGAATACTTTTAAGGCTATTAAAGATATTAATGTTGTTATTACTACGAATAATAATAGTAATGAATATTTAGAAGATTATTTTGATAGATTAATAGATTTGTTTAGTGATGAAAGTATTAAATATAAGACTTTTATTGATAGAAAGTTAAATATTGATAATGATAATTATATATTTGATGTTTATAATAAAGCAGAGCTTGCTTATATGACTGAAAAGAAAGAATATTTGAATGAAATGCTTAATAGATATGGATTTAATGGTAATTTTGTTTTAAATCTATGTGAGAATAAAGAGAATGATATTCTTAATCAAATTGAAAAAGATAAAATAGTTAATATACCTAGTATGGTGTCTCCTATAAAGGAAAGTGTTCCTGATAAAGTAGAAGAAAAAAAATACTTTAGACCAAAGAGAGATACTAGTATTACTCCTATTAAGGATTTAATGTATGAAGTAGATAATATTACTATTAATGGGATGATATTTGGTATGGATATGTTTGAATCTAAGAGTGGATATAAGATTATTACTCTTAAGGTTACTGATAATAGTGATAGTATTTATGTTAAGATGTTTACTAAAGATAATGATGAATATGCTAGAATTAAAGATTTACTTAAGGTTGGTTCTTGGTATAACTTTTATGGTAAAGTAGCTATGGATAAGTATTCTAACGAACTTACTTTTACTACTAGATATAAAGATGTTGATAAGACAGAGAGTCCTGAAAAAGAAAAGGTAGTAGATAATGCTCCTGTTAAAAGAGTTGAACTTCATGCACATACAATGATGAGTCAGATGGATGGTATTACTAATGTTGATTTAAATAAACATACTTGTGAACTTGTTAGTAAGTGTATTGATATGGGTTACAGAGGGGTTGCTATTACCGATCATAGTGGTTGTCAAGCTTTTCCTATTGCTTATGATATTATTAAAAGTTATAATAAAAAGATAGAAGATCCTAGTAAACATTTTAAGGGATTATATGGTACTGAACTTACTGTTGTTGATGATACTGTTAATATTGTTGTTAGACCTGATGATAGAATTCTTAAGGATCTTACTTATGTTGTTTTTGATACAGAGACTACTGGTTTTAATGCTGGTGGCGCTGATCAAATGATTGAAATAGGTGCTGTTAAAATTAAAGATGGTGCTATTATTGATAGATTTGATGAATTAATTGATCCAGGAAGACATATACCTGATAAGATTACAGAACTTACTTGTATTACTGATGATATGGTAAAAGGTAAAGACAATGAAGAGAATGTTACAAAGAGATTCTTAGAATGGGCAGGAGATAATCCGATGGTTGCTCATAATGCTAAGTTTGATATTTCGTTTATTTCTAGTGCTATGAAAAAATATAATCTTGGTGAATTTAATAGTACTGTTATTGATACTTTGGAGTTATCTAGAGCGTTAGATACTGGCTATTCTAGACATAGTTTATCTGCTTTAGTTAAAAGATATAATGTTCCTTGGGATGAAGACGCCCATCATAGAGCTGATTATGATGCTGAAGGTACTGCTTTAGTCTTCTACAAGATGCTTGGTAAATTATTTACACAGAACTTTGAGAAGATAAGTGATTTAGAGAAACTTATTCCAAAAGATGAAATATATAAATTTGGTAGAACTTATCATTTTAATGCTATTGCTCTTAATAAGACAGGACTTAAGAATCTATTTAAGATTATTTCTCTTGCTAATACTACTTATTTATATAAGACCCCAAGAATTCTTAGAAGTAAACTTAATGAACTTAGAGAAGGTCTTATTATTGGTAGTGGCTGCTACGAAAGCGAAGTTTTTATTGAGGGGAGAAGTAAAGAGGGAGAAGAACTTACTAATATTATTAATTTCTATGATTATGTTGAAGTACAGCCTCCGGAAGTATATGACCATTTGATTCAGACTAGTGATTTTAAAGATGTTAATGAAATTAAGGAACATATTAAGAAGATTATTAATGCTACTCATGAGGCTGGTAAGATTATCGTGGCTACTGGGGATGTTCATCATTTTAGCAGGGAAGATAAGATATATAGAGAAATTATTGTTAATCAGAAGGTTCCTGGTGGTGGTAGACATCCTCTTGCTAAGAGTAGTATTAAGAGTATTCCTTCACAGCACTTTAGAACTACTGAGGAAATGCTTAATGATTTTGCTTTTCTAGGAGAAGAA
>ULMM01007892.1_pt1 | contig 20047 bp, 29 predicted proteins | sample 1951661 | NCBI WGS metagenome assembly ULMM01 (sample SAMEA4835551, study PRJEB28245) | human gut metagenome | biome: gut microbiome; material: fecal sample | place: Denmark | collected 2008 | reverse complement strand
GCCACGGCTGGTGATAGTGGTGCTGCTACGGCAAGAGGAAAGGCTTCAACAGGATCTAATGGTTTGTCAGTTGCAAGAGGTAGCAATGTTAAAGTAAAAGGCGGAATAGGTGCAATTTTGGTCATAGCTGAGGAAAGGGATGATACGTATGATATTGTTGATTGGAAGGCTGTAGTAGTTGATGGTGAGGTTGTCAAGGCTGATACATGGTATAGACTGGAAAACGGTGAGTTAGTGGAAGTTGATTAATTTACAAGTGCCACCAAATATTATGGTAATTTGTCTAGAACAAGATGTCTGTAAAAATGTATATTAATACCTTGTCTAAATTGTTATGACTACATTAATCAAGCACAACAAACCTAATCGTGGGGATGAAATAATCATCCCCTATCTTGCCATAGAAAACAATATCAACTTTATCATGCTCAATGGGGGTGTAGGTGACGTTGAACTTATGGACGGAACGAAATGTAAGTCAACAAGCTGCACTCCTATCAAATTTGATGATGCAGGAGATGATATATATCGTATATATGGTATAGGAAAAGAAGCATGGAAAATGGCATGGCTGAAAAGAGTACATGCAATGAGTGATGAAATTGTAAAACTAAAGTTAGATTTCAATGCCAGCAATTAGCGAATTATGGATAGATTATCCAATATCTTACCGTGACGAAAAAGGAAGGTTCGTCAAAGGTCATAATTACGGATTCAAGAAAGGAAGGGAAGTATCGGATGAGGAACGTGAAAAGAAAAGAGTTCTTATGAAGGAACTCATAAAAAAAAGAAAGGAAAACGGTTCTTATCTCGGTCATAGAAACAATACAAGGGCTGTCATTGCGATAGAGGATGGCACGAACAGATTCCTATGCTTTGAAGCCTGTTGTGACTGTGAGAGGAAATTAGGTATGCCACAACGCTCATGCAGTTCTTTCTGTAAGGGGAAAAACGGGCATAGATGGAGAAACTTTAAATTGTTTTACGAAGATGAATACGGATTACGTTGACGAATTTGAAAACTATGACAGGAAGTTGATCAAACTAAATAGCGACACTGCCATTTTGCTTCACATATTCAAGAAAAAGCCAAACCACCACTTCGAGGATTGGATGGTTCTTCAAGACAATGAGGAATACTTTAAAAAGGAATGTGTTCCTGATTACGAAGATGCCGCAAGGCAGTTTGTCAAGCAGTTTGAAGGAGAAGAGTGCATGGCTTTTGTGATTGCATTGAAAAACGAACTTGAAAGAATAATACAAGAAAATGAGTACAAACGAAATCAGGCTAAGGGATTACCAAGAGGTGGGGATAACCCGTCTGAGAAATGCCCTGACTAATCATAAACACGTCATATTCTCAGCCTGTGTAAGTTACGGCAAAACGGTCATAATGAGTTTTATGGCTAAAGGTGCTGTCGAAAAGGGGAATAAGGTGCTTATCGTATCCCACAGATCTGAACTTATGACACAGACAGGGGGAACGTTGGAAAGAGTTGGCATACAGGCTGAATACATCTCTCCTAAGCACAGGAACATACCTAAAGGTCTAGTAGTATCAGCAATGGCTCAAACTCTCCGTAGAAGGCTAGAAAAGCCCGAATGGGTTAAATGGGTTAAGAGTGTATCTCTCTGCATGATAGACGAAGGGCACACCTCTGATGCGGACTTTCTCTTTGAATCTGGTTTGCTTGATGACAAGTATGTAGTAGGTCTTACAGGAACTCCCATGAGAAGTGGGAACCAAAGGCAGCTTGGCATGAACTATGAAGAGATTGTAGAAACTGCCCAGATACAGGATATGATGGACCGGGGAAACATAACCAAGTTGAGAACGTTTACGGTTGATGCACCCGACTTGTCTAAGGTTAATACCGATTATCGTACAGGTGACTTTGATAGCAGGCAGATGGGGGCAGTGTTCAACAAGTCTGTACAGTACAAGGGGGTGATTGAAAACTATATGCGTATCTGCCCGATGAAAAAGGCAATATGTTTTGATGCCACACAGGCAAATGCGATAAGGATGTGCGCTGAATTTAATGAAGCTGGCATTCCTGCAAAATTCCTCATATCAGGCATAGACAAGAACAAACCTGATGAGTTGGCATTATATGAAAAATACAAACATCTTACAGGAAACAGGGAACAGCTTATCAAGGATTTCCATGACGATAAATTCACCGTTATATGTAACAGTGGCATATTGTCTACGGGATACGATGAAACAAGTATAGAGGTTTGCATATTAAACCGTGCTACACAATCCGTTCAGTTCTATATCCAGGCAACTGGCAGGGCTATACGGCTTCACCCAAATAAGACGGAAGCATTTCTCCTGGACTTTGGTGGCAACATATCACGGCTCGGCAAGTTTGAGAAAGAACGTAAATGGGCTTTATGGCATAACAAGGGGAAATGTGAAGGAATACAAGGAGTGAAGGAATGTAAACAGTGTGGTAAATATATTGCCATAACTGCTTCGGAATGTCCTTTCTGCGGATATGTATATCCAACCGAAAAGGAAATAAGAATCGCGGAACTGCAAGAACTGGTAGGAGATTTAAAGTTCGAGCAAATGACACCTACGCAATTTTTCCAGTATGCGGAACTTAAAGGATACAATACTTACTGGGCGATACGGCAGTTGTATATCAGAAATACGGAATATGACTTTCGTAAAGCCATGAAAGAATGCGGATATTCCGGCAAGTTTATATGGGGTTATATTCAAAGAAACAAAAAATAACATTTAATTATGGGAAAAAATTTACTTAACAGCGATGGTAAAATTGCCTTGTTTCACGAAACGATAAGGCTTGACTTTAATCTGCCCAAATACTCCGTTATAGAGCAGAAAGATCCTAATCCAAGTGTAATGTCTTACGATTTCCTAAAACAATACATGGAAAGCAATGACAAGGAAGGAGTGGCGGAATTTAATCTTACCGTTTCACCGACAATGCTTGATTCTGTAAAAACAAACCAGGAGCACAAGCAAGTAAGAACCTCTCTTCTTGGCATAAACCATAAGGAAAACTCATGGTTTAAAAAGATTAAGGACTATGTAGACGAATACAGAAGATCCAAGTTTGATGTGATACATTTCTTCTCTGAGGTGAAGATACAGACAGAAAACGAGATGAAGCAATACAGGGATAGGATAAAAGACTATATACTGATGCTAGGTTATGCCGAAAGATCAGGTCAATATGCCTTGAAAGAAAAACTGTTCCGAAACATGGTGATATGCAAATACGAAAGCATATTGTTCAGCAAAGGATTATACAAGGCTATATCAGAGGAAAATCTTATGAAGTTTGCAAAAGGATGTCCGAAAAATCTATGCCTTGATTATATTTCTGACTATACTAGAATCATACCATTTGACATAATTAGGAAAAAGACGGATATAGACAAATATGAAATATTCGACAACTATGTTATTCTTCACTATGACTTTGATAATAACGGAACAGATTTACCGTCTGACAAGAAAAAAGAGGAGGTGGAAAAAAGAAAAGACCCTATTCTGTTTGGTGTTATTGCAGGAAGCAACAAACTATACTTCATCGGTGACTGGATTGACGAGTATTGCGATTTGCGGTTCGATGATGTGGTAAAACAATGCACGGACGATTTCTTGTCAGAAAACATTTCTTTGGATGATCTTGCAAAATAGCAACACAAAGCCTTGCAGAAACGGAGAGTATTGCTGCTGTCGCTGCAAGCATAGATACACGGTTATTGTAGATGGTTTGTTTGTTGGATACGTATGTTATATTCCTTGGTTTGAAAAACACGTTGCCATGAAGATAAGAAACAGCGGACATGACATGTGTGAAGGATTTGAGATGGTTGATAACAAACTTTAACCTTTTATTTTTCTCATATATCCCATTTCGTGATACCTTTGCCAAATACAATTTTTTTTATTATGGCTGAGGAAAAACGGTCTGCGGAAGAAAAGAAAATGCAGAAAGATATAGTAGTTAGTTATAGGAACGAGAAGGAAGGTAAAGGATGCAGGGGATTGCTTGTAGCGTTCTTTTCCGAACTTCTCCATCCTGCTGTAAGTGGTAACAAGTCGGCTGAATTTCGTGCTCTAGGAGCAAAGAAAAGTATGCCGGACCTTGCTTATATACATGACGGTAAGATATATGGCATAGAACTTAAAATGCCTGACAGTAACCATGACCGTAATCATATAATAGAACAGGCTGATGTGATGGCTACATATTTCTTTAGAGGATATTTCGTATGGTCTAAGGAAATGTTGTGGAATATACTTGACGCTATTGAGCGTGGTCAGCCTATAATGTCGAATACATTGCAGGTTAAGGATTACTGTTTACGTAACAGCACTACAAAAGTAAGTTTTGAAAAAATAATAAAAATATTGGCATGAATAAGATAATTTTTGATAGAAAGGTTTTATTTTCAACGTTAAACTCAGCCAAAGCCTGTCTTTCCGATACAGGTTTGACGATACTTAAATGTTTCCGTTTTAAATATATAGCATCAGAGAATGCGATAGAGGTTACTTCATACAACAACCTCAATGAGATGCGTTTGATTATTCCCGTTATTGATTCAGACTGCAATGACGGGCAGGAGTTTGCAGTAGACGGAATAAGACTTGTAAAGTTACTCAAAACAGTAAAGGATTCCATTGTTACGGTAAAGATATATGATAAGGATATAATATTCTCTTACAATGGCAGTGAAGCGTCTTTCTTTGCAGAAGATGTGGAATCTTATCCTGATATTAAAATAGGTAAGCGTGGTACCGGGATAAGGGTCAACGTGAACAGGAATGATCTGTATAGAGCATTAAAAAGGAACATAGGATTTAATGATATCAGTGACGTTGTGACCAGCCTTAGTGGAGTGGGGATAAATTTTATTTGTTCCAATAATTGCATTGATATATGTTCGTCCGATAAGATTGTATTTGTAAGAGATGTTATAGAATGTCAGCCGGATATATCAAAGGACTTGTGCATAAATGTAATGCCTACTTCGGTAAAGGAAGCGTTATCCTTTCTTGAAATGTTGTCAGAAGAAAATGTAACTGTTTCTGTATCTGATGATGAAAGGGTGATGTCTATATCTTATGGGGATTTCGGGTCTGTCTTTAATTGTACTCTGATGGAGGTTAAGTTTGTAAACTACATACCATTGGTAAACAATATAAAATCAAACTTTAATTACTTTATTAAAGCAAGAACTAGCGACTTGATGGATTCCCTTTCAAGAATAAAGGTAATGTCAGATGTATATAACATGTCACATTTTGTTTGCAGGGAGGAAGATAATAAAATGGATATAACATACACAAATGATGCAGGGTATAAAATATCGGAAAATGTCGGAATTGAAGGATCTTGTCAAGGGCGTTTTGATTGCAATCTGAACATTGAAAAGATGATTAACGCATTGAAGGTATTTCCTGGGGATTATGTCACATTGGCATACACTAATCCTAAGAATAATGCTCCTATATGTATCATTAATGAAGAGGGAGATTATAAATTAATGGGCGTAGTAAACATTTTTAAGAGTTGATAACTATCGTTTAACCTATCGAATATACAGTTTTATTATTTTTGCAACAAAAATATATAAGACATGGAAGATAAAGAAAGAACAATTCAGATTCTCGCTGAAACAATAGATAGGTTAAACAAGACGATAGAATCACAGAACAGGTTGATTGAGGATTTAAAAAACAGGCTTGAAACAATTCAGAACGAATATAGTCCTTCAATTATGACTGTAGGCGTATTGATAGAAAAGTTGAATAATACAAAGACAAGAAGCGGAAAGGTAAGATTTGAAGCATTATCAAAACATATAATGCCATATCTTACCAATCAGCTTTATGACGAGTATGATTTTAATGATACCATCCCTACCTTCAAGGAAGTTCCATCTATTGAAAAGCCTGTAAATCGTGATATGATAGATGATATGATCAATGTTATAAAGTCAAAGAGAAAGATAAGTGAATCATCTCAAAAGGCATATCTTTTAATGCTTAAAAGAATATTGTCCGAATCAAAAGAGATGAGTAAATATATCAATGATTATATTATCTCTTTGGACGTAAAATCTCCTTCAAATATATCTCTTACGGATGAAGAAATAGAATTATTCTGGAATGTCGAGCCGTTTAACGTTACAGAAAAAATTGTAAAGAAATTGTTTCTGATTCAATGCTATACTGCCATGAGATATTCCGATATTTTCAGATTGAAAGATTCTATGATGGAAGGAAATGTTATTTCGTATATATCAAAAAAGACAGGTAAGAACGTTGAGGTTCCCGTACCTTTCAAGATTATAGAAATGATAAAAGAGGTTAGATCGTTCGATAAATACAACATAGAATCTTCCTTAAAGACTACTATGAATGAAGTTCTACCAACTCTTGGATGTAGAGCAGGTATAAACAAGCAGGTATTTGTAAGACGGGCAAATGTACTTATGAAAGGGCCGAAGTACCAGTTCATCAAAACACATACAGGACGTAGAACAGCTATTACCAGATGGGCTAATATGGGAATACCAGAAGGAGAACTGAAATCTATGGCTGGTCATTCTGATATAAGAACCACGAACAGATATATTACTGCAAGCGTATCAAATAAAACCAAAAATATTTTAACTTATGGAAATTTTGGAGAATGTGCTGTCGATTGAAAAAATGAAACACCTGGAAGAACTTGGAGTGAATACAGATAACGCATCAATGACTTGGATGTTATATCCTTATGAGGAAGGCAAACAACCACAATTATCTTTACGAGAGTGGAGAACTTTCAAGGAACCGTTCAGAAAAGAACATTGTATTCCTGCATTTACTTTGCTTGACATCCTGGAACTGTTACCAAAAGAGATAGAAACAGGAACGGATATGAATACATTTTACATGGTATTTGTGGAAGGGTGTGCTACCCCAGCTTGCAAACATGACAGCTTGGATAGTGCGGAAAAAGAAGCGAAAAGGCTTGCAACTCTTTTAAAAAAGAAAGCATACGTTTTGTGTACTATAAAATCAGTTGAAGATACTCAATACAAAATTGAGGATTGCAGACCTGGTGAAAGTGATTTACCATTTTAATTTATATGGAAATGCAAAAACATAAATTCCCCTATAATTGGAGGCTTTCAGAAGCCAAATTCACGAAAGATAAAGGCAAAGTGTTTTCTTGCTTTGCGTGTGGTGGTGGCTCTACAATGGGTTACAAGTTAGCCGGATTTGATGTAATTGGCTGCAATGAAATAGATCCCAAAATGATGAAATGCTACATTGAAAACCATAACCCTCAATATACTTTCTTAGAAGATATTCGCAATTTATTACATAGAGAAGATCTTCCCGAAGAGTTGTACAACTTGGAAATATTAGACGGTTCACCACCTTGTAGTACATTTAGTATATCTGGCTCTCGTGAGGATGCTTGGGGTAAAGAAAAGAAATTCAGAGAAGGACAATCTGCACAAGTTCTTGATACGCTTTTCTTTGATTTCATAGCTTTAGCAAAGGTATTGCAACCAAAAGTTGTAGTAGCCGAAAATGTGAAAGGTTTACTTATGGGAAGTGCAATAGACTATGTTAGGCGCATATATAAAGATTTTGATAACGCTGGCTATTATTGTCAGCATTTCCTTCTTGATGCGTCAAAGATGGGTGTTCCTCAGAAAAGAGAACGGATCTTCTTTATTTGCATTAGACATGATTTAGGGATCAATTTTTTGAATGTATCTAATCTGTTTAACATGGAGCCATATATTAACATGGATTTTAAAGAAGAGCCTATTATTTATGGTGAATTTTCAGATTATCAAGGCAAGGAAATTAATTCTCCAAAATTACGTGAATTATGGGATGCCCACGAACCTAAAGATTATGACTTGGCAAGTGCTTGTATAAAACTACGTGGGAAAAGAGGCTTTTTCAATTATATACTATTAAAAGAGGATTGTGTACCCCCCCACTTTTATAGGAGGACACGGAACCATGATGACAGAAAAGGAGCCTAAATTTCTCAGTAAAAATGAGATACTAAAAATATCAACATTCCCACTTGATTATAAGACTAAAAATCAAAATGAACTTGAATATTTATGCGGAATGTCAGTACCACCCGTAATGATGGCTCAGATAGCCACACGTATTTATGAACAATGGTTGTCGAAATTATGAAAGGAATAACTAAAGCAGCAAAGCAAGCCAACGGACGAAGCCAGGCTTGCGCTACGTGTCCTCTAAATCGAAGTAGAGGTGTTTGTTTACCCGAAATACAAAGGGTTTGCTCAGATGTTTTTATTGAAGGATTTAAGAAAGGTGTAAAATTGATTAGAAAGGAATCAAATGATAATAGCATGGTTTTCTTGCGGTGTAACATCCGCAGTAGCTTGTAAGATAGCATTGAACTTGTATAACGATGTACAACTCTATTATATCGAAACAGGTTCCGGGCATCCAGATAATGTCCGATTTATCTCAGATTGCGAGAGATGGTACGGGCGGCCAATTCATACCATTCGCAGCGATAAGTATCTTAACGTAGAGGATGTGTTGGCTAAGAAAAGATTTATTAATGGTCCTACTGGTGCAGCTTGCACATTCGAATTAAAGAAACAAGTCCGTTACAAGCTGGAAAAAGAGTTGGGAAATTGGGACGGTCAAGTCTGGGGATTCGACTTTGACCCGAAAGAAATAAACCGTGCTGTCCGCTTTAAACAGCAATATCCTGATACAAAGCCGTTGTTCCCACTTATCGAGCGACAGATAACCAAGCAAGATGCAATGGGAATGCTTTGGAAAGCTGGCATTGAAATCCCTGCCATGTACAAGATGGGTTACAATAACAATAATTGTATCGGTTGTGTCAAAGGTGGAATGGGCTACTGGAATAAGATACGGAAGGATTTCCCGAATGTGTTTGATCGGATGGCTAAAATTGAACGAGAAGTAGGAGCAACGTGTCTGAAAGACCAATCTGGAAAAATATTTCTTGATGAGCTTTCTCCTAACCGTGGAGAAATGCCGGAAGAGATGATACCGGATTGCTCTCTTATATGCCAAATAGAATTTCAAGAATTACTTGACCGGCAGGTAGAACGAGTTTTAAAAGGAGAAATCAGTATTAATGATGTAACCTAATTAGCTTCAAACTATATAGAAATGAGTAAAACAACAATTTATTATCTATTCCTAATAGCAATGTATATGCTGCTAGGATAGATGGAAAGGAGAAATATGGATAAAGATAAATTCAACAAAGCAATAGAAATCAACAATAAAATAGAGGAATACAAAGATCATAAGATGGCACTTGAAAATTCTAACATAAAATATGGTGGTGGATTGATATTTACATACAACAGAATGCACAATGATGTACCATTAAAGGAAGAAATTTTTGGTAAGAATTTCCTTCAGCGCTATATGTATGCTTTGGATAGTAAGATAAAAGAATTACAAAAAGAGTTTGACGAATTATGAAAAAAGAAATGAAACAGACAGTAGAAGAAACGGCAAGGGACGCAATCCACGCTCATTATAAATGCAACGGTGAATATCCATGCGGAGAACGTGACTATTGCGAACATTGTAATGGTCATAATACAGCATTCGATTGTTGCGAATGTGGCGCAGATGAGTTTAAAGAAGGATTTATTTCTGGTGCAGAATGGCAGTCGAAGCAATCACCGTGGATAAGCGTGGAAGAACGGTTGCCGGAACCAAACAAGCTTGTCCTTTGCAGAATGGTATCAAATGGAGCTATTGTTAGTGGCTATATCGTTGTTTCATCCGGGAGATCGCCATACGTTGCGACAGACGGAGGATTTGAATTTGAGGATTGGAACGACTACGAGTGTGACATGTGGATGCCCATCCCGTCTTTCGATGATATACTCGAAGCCAACAAGGATGTACTGGAACGGATTAAAGAGAAAGGAGACTAATATGAAAGCAAGAGTAAAATCAACTGGAGAAATTATCAATATTGCTGATTACGCACGTGTCACACTTGATAAGTGTGATAGTTACGGTGATCCTATTGAATTAAGTTTTGATGAGGTTGAAATACTTCAAGAAAGGTCTGATAATATTGATTGGGAACAGAGGCGATATGAACTAGCGAAAGCTGCCATGCAAGGATTTTGCAGCAATCCACATGAACAGGTAATGAATGCTAGTTTAAATATGACAGTAGAATGGAGCCTTAGTTTCGCTGATGCGCTAATAAAGAAATTGAAAGGAGAATAAAATTATGACCGAAGAACTTGTAACATTGGAAACAGCAAAGTTGCTGAAAGAGAAAGGATTTAATGAGTATTGCAAAGATATTATTAAAGAAGACGATAATCGGATAATGCAATCTGTGTTCCGAACGAATAAGAATTTGCCAAAATTGTGTTATAGTCGTCCCACTCAATCCGTTGCACAAAAGTGGCTGCGTGAAACCAAAAACATTCATATATGTGTATATAACTGTGCCTGTGGCTATGGATACGAAATATCTAAAGCTGACAATGGAACTCATATAGTCAGTTCTGTTTATGAAGGGCCTAATGATGGTGGTAAATGGGATGTCTACGAGGAAGCACTAGAAGCAGGATTACAGGAAGCATTAAAACTATAAAGAAATGAATACAACTTTTGAAAGATCGGCTAATAGTACCGATGAATGGTACACACCGAAAGAAATTATAGACGCATTGGGTGAATTTGATTTAGACCCATGTGCCCCAGTAGCCCCCCCCTATAAAACGGCAAATGTCATGTACAACAAAAATGACGATGGATTAAAACAGGAATGGAAAGGTCGCGTTTGGTTGAACCCACCTTATTCCCGTCCTCTTATAGAATGTTTCGTTAAACGGATGGCAGAACATGGAAACGGCATTGCTTTACTTTTCAATCGTTGCGATTCAAAGATGTTTCAGGATGTGATATTCGATAAGGCAACGGCAATGAAATTCTTGCGTAACCGAATCAGATTCTTCCGTCCAGACGGAACTCGTGGGGATTCTCCTGGCTGTGGCAGTATCCTTATCGCTTTTGGCGAGGATAATGCAGAAATATTGAGAACCTGCGATATTGCAGGAAAGTACGTTAGAATCAATTAGAATGACAAAAAATGAATAAGGAAGAATTTTTAAGCAAAAGATACGCCATTGATTTAAAGCTAAAAGAATTGAATGGAGAAAAGGAACAGTTGGAAAAGGAATACATTGAATCCAACCAAGTATTCCCTATTGGAAGCAAAGTCTGTATAACGGTCATGGCTCATGAAAGGATATTGGTTCCCGAAGCGAAGAAGTTAGCCTATATCGCAGATTATGAAATTGATGATAACGGAGAGGTTGTCCCCTCTTTAAGACAGTTGGATTGCAATGGGGGCATGTCAGCAATACCTTTATTTGTTAATTTAAAGAAGGCTATGATTGAATTAGAGTAAATCAAATAAGGCATTTATAACTAATTAAACACCATTTAACTAAATTGTTTATGTCATAATTTAATTTATACTTATATTTGCAATATGAAACGAGCATATAAATATAGACTTAATCCTACTCCTGAGCAGATTGTTTTCTTCAATAAATCTTTCGGGTGTTGTAGGTTTGTATATAACTATATGCTTGGCAAACGTATAGAAGCGTATCAGCGTGACAAGACGAAGATAGGATGGGTTGAACTGGCTAAGATGCTTACAGAACTTAAAAAGGAAGATGGGAAGGAATGGCTTTCGGAAGTATCAAACGAGTGCCTGCAACAATCCATAAGAAATATGGACAGCGCGTTCGTGAAGTTTTTCCGTGAAAAGGCAGGCTTCCCAAATTTCAAGGCGAAGCATTACAGCCGACAGTCATACAAGGCTATAAATTCGGTGTCTGTTAACCTTGACAACAACAAGGTAAGACTTCCAAAGATTGGATGGGTTAAATTCTTTCCAAACAGGAAGTTTGACGGTAAGGTATGTTCTGTCACGGTAAGCAAGACACCAACAGGTAAATATTTCATTTCTGTCCTTGTTGACGATGGAAAGGAAATACCTGTAAAGCCTGCTGTCAGATATGATACGTCTATCGGTATAGATGTCGGTATAAAGGATTTTGCAGTATGTTCGAACGGTGATGTGTATGCCAATCCCAAATATCTTGAGAAATCGGAAGCAAGGCTAAAGGTGTTGCAAAGAAGATTCTCAAAGACAAAGAAAGGTTCCAACCGAAGAGAACGGGCAAGAAAAATCCTGGCAAGACAGTATGAGAAGGTTTCCAACCAACGCAACAATTTCCTGCATCAAGTCACATCAAAGATTGTCCGTGAAAACCAAACGATAATCATTGAGGATTTGAATGTAAAGGGTATGTTGAAAAACCACTGTCTTGCAAAATCCATATTATCCGTTTCATGGAGCGAGTTTTTCCGACAGCTTGAATACAAGTGCGAATGGTATGGACGCAACCTTATACGTATCGGACGTTTTGAAGCAAGTTCCAAGACGTGTATATGCGGATACGTTAATAGTGAATTGAAACTCAGTGACCGTGAATGGGTTTGCCCGAAATGCGGAAGGCACAATGATCGTGATATTCTCGCTTCGGTGAACATCAAACGGTTCGGACTAATATCACCCTTGGTAGAAGGGGATGAGGACGTGGAGTGGTCGACGGTAGTCGGGGCAGTGAAGCGTCAATATGTACGTGTATGAATGTATATAATTACCTATGATGTAAACCTGTCAAACAGACCGTTTGTTGATTGGATGGAAGTAGAAAACACTCTTATAAAAAGAGGACTTATAAAGAAAGGACATCATACTGGGGTAATTCCCGAAAGATAGCGAATATTCCCTCTTATATGTATCCTCAAATCAAGGATAAAGAGTGTTATGTTTTCAACGATATTGAGTTATACCAAAGTTTTAACTAATAATAGAGAGGATAGGGAATTTCCCTATCTTCTCTTTTCGTATTTTCTTTTCATTTTCCTTCTTTCCACCCGTGACATACCCATGCTTTGAGCAATACCGAACAGGATTTCCTTTTCCGAATCGTTAAGCATATCATACACCTCTTCTTTGCTTTTTCCGCTAATCATAGCCATAAAAATCTTTTTCATAATGATTTATTTTAGTTTTTTCTTACAACAATCGCAAATCTCGTCTTTTATAGGTTTTGTAAATAAAGCACCTACATATCCTGCAAGGTATCCGGCTTCTTCTGATGAAGGCTTTATGCCATAATGATCAATTATATGACCAATCATGTGTTGTTTTTCATGCTCCAGTGTATTCATAAATTCTTCATCAGACGTACTGTGACTGATAATGATTACAGTGCACTTATTGTTTGAATACGTTACGCCGTAATTGTATTTTTCAGTCTTTATCTTATCCGTTATCCTGTTCAGCAAATGAAAAGGACAGCCAATATATTCCAGCCTGTATATCGCTCTTAAATAAGAGTATTTATCCACAGAATAGAACACATCAACCGTCCAGTCATATTCCTCAATGTATAGTCTTTGTCGTACCATAGCAATCAGATATAATCCTCCCAAGAGAAAGGTGTTCCACAGGCTATACACTTTGCATAATACTCGTCAAGAGCACGGGTAGGGCTTCCGTCAACATCGTCAAGATAGTCTTTTACAAACATACAGGCATATTGCTCATTGACTATGGATGAACCCATATAGTCGGCACGTACCATATTCAATACATAAACCTTGTTGTATTCCACATCATTCTTCAACTCAACATTGAATTGCTTCATTAATGTTTCCACTTGATCCTTGTCATACGGGTGTATTTTGTTTCCGTTCCTGTCTTTCATTTTGGAAACGGCATATTCACATAATTTCTTAGAGAAGTTCCATCCGTGTTCTGCAAGATATTTTTCCATTCCCGAAGGAAGTTTCTCATATACATCTAATCTCGTTCTTTCCATAGCTTTTGTTTTTAAAAAGATAGCCCGTAGCAAACCACTACGGGCTTAAACCAATTTAATTAGCGTCTACGTCTGGCGTAAGGACCAGTACCTTTGACTCCGCGTCTTTCTCCGTACTCATCATCATCATCCCACATTCTTTCGCCATATCCGCCACCTCGTCCGCCACGTCCGCCACGTTCACCATAGCGATCTTCCATTTCTTCCATAGCGTCACGATAACCTTCTTTATACGCTTTTTCTAATTCCCGGTCCATATCTTCACCTTCAAAGCTACGGCCCATTCCATATACTTTCCAACCCATAGTATTTATTTTTTATTGTTGTTGTTATTATTATTGTTTACATGTTGCACGTCAGGCAATTTGATACCAGAAGCAGCAAGTTGTGCAAGTATATCCTTTATCTGTGACAATTCACCTTTAAGTTCCTTCATCTCCTTGTCCTGCTGTGCCTTTTCGGCAAATGCAGGATTCAATGCTGTAAGCATCTCATCGCAGCTTTTGATTACTTTCTGATGGTATTCCACAGATTCCACAACCCTTACACTACTTATTTTCATTGCTTCTATCTCTGCATTGATGGCATCCTTGCTTTCCGATACAACCACATTTCCGCCTACTTGGGAAAAGTCTGCTATACTAAGATTGGCTGGCAACTTTTGAAAATCAAGAGTATCATCTCCAACCTTAACTTTCACATCCACAACCATTTCATTTTGCGGAAGAGGATATGCTGTATATCCGTTCTGATATTTAGGGACAGGATTTGAAACACTTACCACAGTGCCCACATCACATCTTGGGTTTTCCCCTTTATGCAATATGAAAAACTGCTGTCCTTGTCGTATTGATTGAAACATACTTATTCTAACTTTTTAATATCATTTTACAGTGCTTCTAGCCTGTGCGGCAGTAGCAGGTGCAACGATATGATTAACTACTTGAAATATCCCATTACATTTGTCGTAATAGACAAAGTATTTATTGCCTTGTGAAATTTCACTAGACGGAATCTGATCTCCCGAACCGTTCACCAAAGGAACCTTGCTTGTGGATGTTGATGTGGTATTTGTCAGTGTGGTAGCTACAGAAACAAGATACGCATCAGATCCGGCAGCAGGAACATGATTTACGCTTAAAAGCAAAATACCTTGATTTGGCAATCGTCTGAACAGACACGGGTTAATACCATAGATAACCTCTGAATTTGTCGTATCTGTCGTTACAGAAGATGTCCTAACAAACGGTATTCCTCCAAAGTCAAGTCTATGTACTCCTTTAAAACGGTTAGCGTTATATCCCATCATATAAGGATTAAAAAAATAACTCATAACTTTTCCCTTTCTTTAGAATTTTATTATTTTGCATCGGGATAAGAGTTTCTGACCTGTAATTTATATACAAATCAAAAACTCTTAACTAAACTTTAGCAATTGCAACCACAGTTGTCACCAGCAGCATAACCTGCACCAAAACCAGCCATGAACGGATAACCTCCATAGCAGCAATTAGGATTTGGCACAAAGTATGCTGGAACAGGGGCGGGTGCTCTAAGCTGTCCAACGATATTAGCGGTCTGTGCCTGCTGAGAAGCAGCTAAAGCTAAATTGCTATTTTCCTGTCTCAGAGCATCAATCTTGTTTTGCATTTCACGCATTTCAAGCTGACAGAACTTGTCATTGATGATTGCGCTTTGAGCATCAATCTTAGCAGATATGATGTTGAACTGAGTGTTTGCATTGCTAGTCAGAGTGTTGGTCTGCTCTACAGTAGCCAATCGGCTATCGCATCCTTGACGTTCGATAGCGGTACGGATATCACAGCAGCAAGAAGCAAGCTGAGAACCTATAGCTGCGCTATTGGACTGAATTGAATTGATGATCTGTTGAGAAGAAAGACCTACCTGATTACCAACTTGCTGAATCTGTCCTTGAATCTGGCAGATAGCATTTTGCAACTGTTGAGTAGAGCAACTCAAAGAGCTAGCCAACTGGTTGATAGCTGTTCCGTTTCCTTGAATAGCGTTCATCAACAATTCACGTCCTGCTTCATTGTTCAATTGAGCAGGGATTCCGTTTGCTCCATTGCCAAACCCGTTACCGAATCCGTTACCACCCCACAGGAAGAAGAGCAGGATAATCCAGATCCAATAACAACCAGCACCACCCCAAGCGTCTTGATTTTTGTTTCCATTCATCAAGGCAGCTACAAGATTGGGGTCTAATCCTTTATTCTGCAACAGTGCAGGAATCATTGACATAATACCTGCGCTTTCTCCAGCGGCAGGATTGTCGAACATAAAAATTTTGTCTGAACCCATAATATTGTAATTTAATGTGTGTGTATTATAACTCCCGTAAAGACTGTGCACTCATCTTTACGAAAGTAAATTTACAACATGGGTGGTCTAAACAAAAATAAAAATTTCGTAGTATAACTTATTGTGTTTCAGATAGTTTAAACTTGTTAAAATAAGTTATTTTCTTGTATGTTGCTTTTCCTATTCGTATATTAGCGCAATAATTTTAAAATAGAGGAATTGAAGATGAAAGAATTAAAAAAATGGAATAATAATCCAATAAAGATTACGTATTTAATACCTAGTGGAAACAAGTACGCTTATATAAAATTAGGTGACACTGTTGATCTGACGAACGGAACATATAAAATAACCGCTTTGGATAATGAAGAAAACATTTTCCAAGCGGTTAATATGGAGAATAAAGATGATTGTGTTACAATGTATGCGTATGAGGTTGTCTAGCTTTTAGTCTTGTATTTACCCCTTGACTTCTTTGGACGTATAAGCCCGTTGTTTTTAAGAGCATCCAATGTTTCTTTCAAATAAACGGGCTATGTCATTCCTTGTACTCTCACAGGAGATAATAACGGTTGTACGGGATGAAATTTAGTGCCTTTATATGTAAGTCTTGCAAACTCTGTGTCGCTCACATCAAGATACTTAATGGCATTTTCTCTATCAAAATAAGACGGTATGATAGTGGATTTGTTTATTGCGTCAGTAAGGAAATTGAACTGTTCCGCATCAACATTCGAGTTTCCGCTTTTCAATGCTAGAGATATTCCGTCAAGTAAAGAGGCTAATATCGTGCTGTAATTCATTCCCATGTCCTACTCAATAGATGATATGTTTGCTGTTCCCGTAACACTCACCTTGCTTCCTGGTGTGACTGAAAAATATTCCACCGTTCCTGCCGGGAGAAGCATTCCTGTTGGTGCTATTCTGCTTGATCTGCTTTTCGTTTCCTGTACCAATGAGATACGGCATCCATCCGATGTCGCTACTCTTATAAGGTTTGACAATGCTGTGTATTCCTTGTCGGTTACATCTTCCGATGCTGATATTCTTGCAGCTACGATACCTTTTAACGCTTCATCCTTTGAAGCGTTTTTGGTGGAGAAATACCCACCTATCTGTTGTTTATCATTGTTTTCCATATCCTTTCAAGTAAGATTGTTTCACACTTTCGGCAAACTCGTTCAGCTTTACATAATCTGGGTCAAGTTTGTTTAAAATACCTTTTCTGAGAGCCGCTTCTTCCTCACCGTTGGGAAATTCATCCTTTATGGCGGCATCTACCGTTTTGTCGTATGATACAGGGTTCTTTACACGCTGTACATCGGCTTTCCACTTTTTGACGAACTTTTCCTGTACAATATTTCCCATATCGTCCGTTTCGGGTTCGTCAACTTGTTCAATGTTTAAATGAACATTGCTATATCCAGTGCCTAAATCAAAGATAAAGGCAGGCTTCTCGTCAAAAATCAAACCTCTTTCCATAGTTTAAATATCTAATGTTCCATCAAAATAATAACCCCTATTGAATTTTATGACAACATCTTCCAATGGTAAAAGGCTTTTGTCTACTTGGGAAAGGAATGCTCCTAATGTTTCGTATCCGCCTTTCACAAAGCATTTTTCTCCTTTGAACAGTATCTGCATTCTTACCCATGTACTATTGTCCTTCTTTGTAGATGGTCTTACATCAAAATCAAGAATGTCTATATGCTCATCGACAAGTTTGTCTATCTTTATATCCTTTCCGTCAAACTTTCTTGACACTCTTATATTTAAGTCACTAATCTTTGTCATGTGGCTATTATTATTAACTAAAACTTTATTAATTAAGTTTTTAGAATCACAGTGCATCAACATACCCATATAACTCGTAATTGATTTTGGGTTATTACGTTTTGACGCAAAGTTTTTCTTTATTCTCTTTCTTATTTTGGTATGACCGGGAGTAAAGACAAATCCACCGAAATCTATCCCTTCTGAAACGGGGAATATCCTGTAATTTTTCTTCATCTCCAACTTTTTTTCATACCACAGGTAATTTCTTATCCTCCACAGCCATTCATGCAACTGTTTCTTGTCGTGGGATAATATCACCATATCATCGGCAAATCTGAAATAATGCTTTACTTTGAACTGCTCCTTTATAACATGTTCCAAAGACCTTAATACCAAATGGCTTCCTATCTGAGCGTCAGGATTGCCAATAGCCAGACCTTTGTTGCTGTAATTAAGCGTATTCATAAGCCATAACGCATCCCTGTCTTTCAAGTCTTTGCTATATGCGTTCTTGTAAACGCTGTGTCTTACGGACGGATAAAACTTCTTAATATCCATTTTCAAAACGTATATTTTTCCGTTTTTGTCCATTTCAAGCAATGTCCGTTTCATCTTTCTCACAAGGGAATGCTTTTTAACCTTACTTGTAATACCCCTTTTGGGCAGACAGTTATATGAATCAAGTGTAAGGCTTTTTGTCCATCTGTCCATCATGGGTACCAAAAGGCTGTGCTGGATAATCCTGTCCGGGTAAAACGGGAGTTTGTGTATCTCCCTTACCTTTCCTGCATCAGTCACTTTCTCTATCACCTCATACTTGCTTACATGGTATGATTTGTCTTTGAGCATCTGATAAACATTCTGATGATATTCATCCTTATGTTTCTCATAATCCCTCACACCCCTGTGATTCCTCTTTCCTTTCTTTGCCTTTTCAGCAGCAGAGATAATATTATCCATACTGCCTATCGTTTCAAAAATATTATTCAATCTTTTCATCTTACGTGCTTTTCTTTGTCCGTTGAGCCAAAGATAACTAACTTTCCATATACCTACAACTGTAAATGTACTAATAAGTTCCCATTCTCAAACAATGGGTTGTCTTGACATTTTCCATCTTCCTGACGAGGCTTCTGTATAGCAGTAATTTTTTTTAGCACGTTAGCTGCCACCGATGTTCGTGTTCGCATTCGAAGGGGCATTGTTCGCATTACCATTCCGCAGAGAACAATTGTCGTTGTCCGACTTACCACCAAAGTAAACACCACCATTCTACAGACCGCCTTTTTTCAACTAACCGCCTTTGACAGACTTATTTAACTTTGCTGACGCATTTGGTTAGATTTTTAATTATGCAAACTTAAACATTATTAATATATTTTGCAAGTTTTGGGAGGGGGATTTTTCACTTCGTGAAAAATTAGGGTTGGGTTATTGTACAACGAAAGCCGCCACCGATGCTCGTGCTCGCACTCGAAGGGGCATCGTACGCACTACCAGACCGCAGAGAACAATAGACGTGGACCGACAAACTACCAAAGTAAACACCACGCCTTCCAATCTTACCCGAACCTGCATTTCCCGTAAACCAGTTGTAATGGCATTCCCCCGTGTGAAGATTGCTTCCCTTGACCTCTCCAATAAGAGAGTTCTTAAAGTTCTTCGTTATGTATCCTTCACCTCTAGCCATAGAACCGACAAATTCATATGTATTCTCAAAACCGTAAGATTCCCCAGGATTCTTTTCTGTGGCTACATTGTCCGTAGTCAGATTGTTCACGTCATAGGTCTGATAGATGTCTATGGATGTAGAATCGTGCATGACACAATCTATCCCACTGTACCACATCCATATATCTCCCCACCCGGCAATACGTCCGCGAATGATAGGCTGTGTGAAGCATATCTCTATTTCACGGTTTGTAACTGCCGCATTGTCAGGAATACTCCATCCGCTAGTTACAGTTGCATT
>ULMM01001227.1_pt1 | contig 20677 bp, 17 predicted proteins | sample 1951661 | NCBI WGS metagenome assembly ULMM01 (sample SAMEA4835551, study PRJEB28245) | human gut metagenome | biome: gut microbiome; material: fecal sample | place: Denmark | collected 2008 | reverse complement strand
CCTATTCAATAAAGAAAAAGTGTTAGGAAAAGACAATTGGCGAGATTCAACAATTATGGGGATTTTAGAAAATGAAATATATAAAGGAGATTTTGTTCATGGTAAGAAAACTAAACACCCTACTTACTATGAAGATGTTGTAGAACCTATTATTTCAAAAGAAATGTGGGCAGATTGTCAAGTACAGAAAAAGAAAAATTCAAGAAGTTATAAAAGAACATTAACTTATTTATACTTGCAAAAACTAAAATGTCCTAAATGTGGCAGAGTCTTAGGTGGAAAAGCAACTACGAAGAAAAATGGTAATGCTTACTTTTACTATTATTGTAATGATTGCAAAATCGAATTTAAAGAAAAGGTTATAAATGATTATTTCAATCAATTTATTAGTGAGTTAGTAGAATATGACTCTGTTGTAAATCAATTCTTCTTGCCTATGATAAAGCAAAAATTTGATGAGCCTAAAGAACAACTAGAAAAGGAAATCAATGATCAAAAAGTAAAACTAGAAAGAATAAAAAAGGCTTACATTAACGGTGCTTTTGAAGTACAAGAATATAAAGAAGAAAAGAAAATAGTTGAAAAAGCTATTGAAGAATTACAAAACAAACTAGAAACTACTGATTGCACCGAAGAACTAAGATTTACACCAAAAGATATCTTACTAAAAAGAGATATTGACTTTATCAACAAAATAAAGCTAGATAAAGAATATCAAGAAAGAACTAAAACTTGGAAAGATTATACAAGACAAGAACGAGCAGACTTAATAATGAAATATGTTGATGATATAGAACTTGCTTTAGTTGGTAACGAAGTAGTTGTAACACAAATCAATTTTAGAGACTCAATTTGCAAACCTTGTCAAGAATTATATGATAATGGCTATATAGATACTACAAAGCCTATGATATTAGGCAATGTGCTTGGTAGTGTTAGATTTAGTAATTATTTGCCAGAGGAAGAAGTTGGAGAAATAATTATGAGATTAAGACAATACTATGATGTTCATTACACAGAGGCAACATACTATGTAGATAAACAAGTATTTTATTTCAATTTTGCTGAAGATAACTCTGCTATTGTTAGAGTATTTCCATTAAAAGATTATTATAAACTAGATCCAGACAACAAAATGGAAACGTATGAATTTGGAATACTTTATATTAATGAGGAAGATAAATTTCAAATGAAAGAGATTGATACTGCATTTGATTATATACCAGATGAAAGCAATTATAGTGTAATTTATACAAAAGAACCTACTCCTATTTCAGTAGGTGTTAAGCCAGTAAAGTTCTGCGAAGAAGATATAGAAGAAACAAATTAACGTGGCACGTTTTGTTTTTGTGATAACAAAAATGAAAGTGGCGATAGTTAATTTGAATAAAATTTATTTGCAAAAAATAAATTTTATTGCCTCGCAGAGCCCCCATGTTATGATAGTATGTCATAACATATAGGGGGTTAGGACTTATGGCAAAGCCAAAGTCCATATCTACGAAGAAATTTCAAAGGAGGGATTCTATGGAGCAAGAATTAGCTTATTCTTTTCACTTAGGTAGTGATAAAAACAAAAGTAAATTAGCAAAAAAAGTAGCAAAAGATAATTTATCTGGTACTACTTCTTTAGCTAATAATGCAATTCAAAATGCAAAAGACTTATCAGATGTTAATAAGCATAATTTAAGAGATTATGACAATAAAAGAGAATTGATTAGAACAATTTATGGGACAGATGACATTGTAAATGATGTTAAGCAATTATATTTAGATGAATTTGAAGAGGCAAGATTAGAATATAACAACAAACAAACTCGTGAAGATAGAAAAATTGGAGATTACTTCAAAAAAGTATGTGAATCTCAAAACGATATAGCTTGTGAAATTATAATAGAGCTTGGAGATATGGACTTTTGGAATGATAAAGATGAACGATATAGATTTAAAATGATTGATGTATATAATGAGCAAGTAAAAGATTTAATTAAAATTGTACCAGATTTTAAGATAGCAAATGCTACAATACATTTTGACGAAGTTTCTCCCCATATGCACATTGTAGGTGTTCCAGTTTCTTATAACTGTAAAAGAGGAATGAAAAAACAAGTTGTAAAATCAAAGTTATTTACTAAAACCACATTAACACAAATACAAGATAAAATGAGAAATGCTTGTATAAAGTCTTTTAATAAATTCTATGATATGGATTTCAAACTAAAAGAAAAGCAAAAAGGCAGAAATCAAGACATCAATGTTAATGATATGGGTAATTACAGAGAAATCAAGAAGCAATTAAAACAGAAAGAACAAAAACTTTCAAAAGCTAATAATCAGACAAAACAACTTGATAATACAAGTAAAGATATAAATACAATATTAAATAATTTAAAGCCTACTCTGATGAACAAAAATAATATGGTTATTTCAAGCGAGGATGTCCAGAAAATTAAAAATTATACAGAAGATGTAAAAGATATTACTAAAACAGTTAGAAGTGTAAATGACTTAAATATAGCAATTAAAGATTTTGAACATTTTGCTTTTGAAATAGAAAAGGAAAATCGTTCTCTTAAATATGAAATAGAACTAAAAGATAATGAAATTGGTAGTTTGAAAAAGGAACTATCTACTAAAGATAAGATTATAGATAAATTACAAACTGAAAAAGAAAAACTAAAACAAGAATTGCAAAAGTTTAAAGGCTTTTGGCATAGTATTATGAGCCATTTTCATAAAAGAATTTGTTTTGATAAAGATAATAACTATAAAATTGTTAGTGATGATCTATACAAAAATGGCATATTTACCGATAACGACAATAAAATTGCAAATAATATTGCTAGAAGAGTAACTATACCAGATGAAAACAAGCAAACCAAAAATAAAAAGAGAAATAATGATACCAGATTTTAAAAGGAGGGAAATTAGTTATGAATAATGAATTACCAAAAATAAAAATTGATGAAAGAACAGGTATTGAATATCGTTTAGAGGGAGATTATTATATACCAAACCTATCAATGCCTAAAGAAGAAAAAATCACTTTAAATAAATATGGAAGAATGAGATTAAAATATTTGAAAGAGTATAAAAAAGCTAATTATACTATAATGCTTATGGCTGGAACATTAAATACACATCTAAAAGAACTACAAGAAACGGCAGATAATAGAGTGCAACAGCTTATCAGCGAGTTAAAAGCTAAAAGTGATTTAACAGAAGATATGAAAAACACAAATATGCTTTATTGGGTAGGGACAATGAACTCTATTAAGGCACAAGCTGAAGAAATTATTTTTAGCGAATTGATTTATGTATAAAAAGTTCTTAAAAGTGAATAAACTTTAGAAAAATATTTACTTTTATAGGAAATAGCCTGTAGAATTTGCAATATTATGTGAAATATAGTATAATAAGGTATAGGACTTTTCATATAAGTAGCCCTTACCAAAATTTGGAGGGCGCTATGTCCTCCAAGCTACGTAATTTCATGTAAACATTAAAAAATAAATAAGGAGGACAAAAACATGAAAATCACAGAATTACAGGCTTACAAGAGACTTGAGGAAATGTTCGAGCAAAAAGGTTATTCACAGGGCATCAAAGATGATATGCCAATTTATTGCTGGGATAATGTTCAATGTATCCCTGACAATTTGACACCTGGTCACTATGTATATGCCAATAGCTATGGAAAAATTAAATTCAGAGATATTCCTGATGAATATCGTACAAGAGAATTTTTCCTACACGCATTATCAGGTGCATACGAGGATATCGTTGAATATGTCAAAGAACATTCGTCAAAGTTTGACAAGCAGTTTTTTAAAGACCATATTGCAACAGATTATTATGGTCTGGAGTTCCAGCTTAATGATTTTGAGTATATGCCACTTGAGTTCATCGATGAGGAGATGGTAGCATGTGCTATGTTTAGATCTGTTAATATGCGCTATGTAGACAGACGTGGTGATTGTGATGGCTGGTTTTATTCTGTATATAGAAGAAAACCTGAAATTTTAACACAGGAGCTGTATACGCTTGGTGCTAGATGCTTTGCCGAAAAGAGACATGGAGAAAACAAGTTCTTAGATATTACACCTGAAGAATATCGAACACCAGAATTCTACTTTGCTCTTTGTCTTGGAAATGGCACACCAGTAATGGAAGATATTCCTGAAAGTATCTTAACAACCAACTTCCTTGTTGACTTGTTGAATGACAGTACTGAAAATATTCAGTGTTTCAGTGAGGTTGCTCTTGAAAGAGAAGCACCTATGGCGGAAAGAGGCAATGTGAAGTTCTGGCAGGCTGCTATAATAAACGATGGGTATCGAATTGGAGATATTCCCCTCAACGATGAAAGAGTTGAATTCTTTTTATCTATGTATGATAAAGATTCTCCTGAATATGAATATGGTTTCAAAGACCATTACAAGAGATATCTTCGTAAAAAGAATTCTACCCCTGAACCTAAGAATGATGCAACCGAGTTAGCTGGTATGATGACCTTAGCAGGAGCATTGTTAGGTATGGAAAATGATTCTGCAATTGACTTTGGCACTGCTGTTATGAATACAGCAACAGACCGTCAGTCTATGCTTCCTATTCATTATGATTGTAGAGTTCCCATTGAATACTCTAAAAAGTATGATAAGGAAGAATATCTGCTTGAAATCTATAAAAAGATTGGCATTCAGGTATTACAGGAAGCAGACAACTATTATTACAGTGTTATTCTACCTGAGAACATTTCTATCGTTCGGGATGATTATGGTTACTGTATAAATGATTCTAACGGAAAGACTCTTATTCATTATTATGATAGAGGACCTTTCTACGATAGAACAGTTACAGTTGACCAAATCTATGTAACTCTGTAATACGTAAAACTGTATTTTCAAAAATAAAGAGGGTATCCTAAAATAGGAACCCGAAGACCGGAAAATCCAGCTCGATAAGAGTTGGATTTTTTGGTTTGAAAAATTTATTATATTTTTTGATAAAGAAACAGTTTTTGCCATTGCTTCTTCTTTTAATTTTTCTATATCTTTTTTATTCATCCTTTTTATATTTAATGCAAAGCATAATAATCCCCATTCAAGGTCGACTTTATCTAAACCTCTAAGCAAAAATCGCTTGAAGCCCATATTCCATTTGATTTGTCCAAAGATTCCTTCTGAATATTCTGCTCTTTTTCCTCTCATTTCTAATCCTTTTTCGGATGTTAAATTTCTTTTTGCTACATTCTTTAATTGCCATAATTTTTTATTAAATCTGATTTGTCTATTTCCCTGAGCTTTTGTACACTCGCTTTTATGTGCACAATTACTACAATCAGAACATTCATAAACTCTACTTTCTTGGATAAATCCTGTTTCTGTTTTATCTTCTCTTGTTTTAATATATTCTAACTTTTTTCCTTATGGACATGTGAATCTATCATTAATTTCATCATATTCCATATTTTGCCAGTTATATTTCATATCTTTGAATTTTTTTGTTTGCTCTTTATGAAAAAGTGGATATTTGATGTAATTTTTGATGTGATTTTCTTTTAAATGTTCATAATTTTCTTGGTTTCCGTATCCACTGTCTGCCCCAATACTATCTGGTAGTTTTCTAAAAAATCTTTGATATCTTTCAAGATGTGGAATTAATGTTCCATTATCATTTCTATTTTGATGAGTACTCCAATTGACTACAAATCCATTGCAACTTCCTACTTGGATATTGTAGCCTGGTTTTAATTGCCCATTTTTCATATGATCTTCTTTCATATGCATAAATGTAGCATCTGAGTCTGTTTTGGAATAGCTATTTCTCTTTTCTCCAATAATTTCTAAATCTTTATTATATTTTTCTAATCTTGGTTTAAAATCTTTGTTGATTTTGTTTATTATTTTTTTTACTTTTTGTTCTTTCTTTTTTTCTTCCTTGCATTTTTGCTTTGCTAATCCTTCGTTTAATTTGTCTGATAATCTCTTTGAAAACTCTTCTAGCTCTTTTGGGGTAATTTCTTCTGGTTTTATTTCTTTATCTGGATACAATTTATCTTCTTCATGGTTTAAATTATCGATATCTTTCATCAACTCATGAACTTGTTCTTGTAATTTAGCTTTATATTTTTCTACAGCTTTTTTCCACACAAATGTATATTTATTTGCATTCGCTTCAATTTTTGTTCCATCTACAAAATATTCTTCTGTATTGATATATCATTTATTTTCAAGTACTACAAGCAATTCTACAAATACATCTTCCATTATGATTTTCATTTTGTCTTTTCTAAATGAATTAATTACATTTCTTGTTGGCTTATTTCCTCCTGCTAGCCATATGAATTTTATATCACATTGTACAGCTTCTGCTATTTGTCTTGAAGAATATCTTTTTCTTATATATCCATACATCAATATTTTTAACATCATTTTTGGAGAGTATGGGTTACTTCCTAGTGGAGAGTATGTTTCTAATAATTTATCAATATTCATATTATCTATCAAATCATTTAATACAAATACTACATCATCTTTATCTATTAATGTTTTCCATTCCATTGGTATCATTAATTGGTTTTGTTCATAATATTTAAATCCCATTTTATACCTCCAAAATCACTACTTTTCATACTTGAATTATATCACTAAAGTATTGATTTGTCAGTATTTTTAGCAATTTTTTAACCAAAAAATCCAACTCTTATCGAGCTGGATTTTCCGGTCTTCGGGTTCCTATTTTAGGACACCCTCTTTACTTTTGAAAATATATAATTGATTTAATATAACTATTGCAATTTATAAAAATTATGATATACTTTAATAAATTGATTGATATTTGTATCAATCGTTATGAGAGAAAAAAGTTGTAGATAACTACGACGTTCGCTCCATTTGAAATCAACTTACGGACTCGAAGGTTCTTTTTTATCCTAAAAAGAACAAACTGTTTTTGGCTTATTTAATAAATTACAATTTTGTATTCTTTTGAAAAAATGCAAAATAATATGAAATGATAAAATATAACTTAGGATAGGAGAAAAACAGTGTTAGAAAAAGATAAAATGTTAGCAGGAGAATTATATGATGCTAACTATGATAAAAAATTAACAAAAGACAGGTATAGTGCTAAAGATATTTGTTTTGAATATAATAATTTAAATCCATTGGATTTTGAAAGAAAAGATAGAATAATTAAAAAAATATTTGCAAAAACTGGAGAGCAAATAATAGTTGAGCAAAACTTTTGGTGTGATTATGGTTATAATATTTTTGTTGGAGAAAATTTTTATATGAATCATAATTGTATAATATTAGATGGTGCAAATGTAGAGTTTGGAGACAATGTTGGAATAGGAGTAGTAAGTGTTGTAAATAAAGATATTCCATCAAATGTTGTAGCTGTAGGAAATCCTTACAAGGTTGTAAAAAAAATCTAGTAAAAATTAGTAATTTAATGGTTTTCTTAGAAATAATATACTTACTTTAATATTTAATTTCGTCAGATAGTGTCTGGCGAATTGGAAAGGATTATTAATAATGAATAAATATTTAAAAAATTTGAATGAAGAGATAAGAAACTATCTAAAAATATTATCACCAGAATTTCCAGAATGGTTATTAGAATATATTTATACTCCAGATATGTTAAGACTTGATGGAATAGGAATGTCTTGTGGTACATTATATACAAAAGTATATAATGATAAATATTTTTATTCTTCACTAACTCATAGTGTTGCAGTGGCATTAATTATATGGAATTTTACGCATAACAAAAAAGAAACTATATCTGGTCTATTTCATGACATTGCAACCCCTACTTTTAAACATTGTATTGATTTTATGAATGGGGACTCAGAACACCAAGAATCCACTGAAGAAAGAACAGAGCAAATAATAAAAAATTCAAAAGAAATAATGGAATTATTAGAAAGAGATAATATAAAAGTAGAAGAAGTTTCGGACTATCATATTTATCCTATTGCGGATAATGATACTCCTAGATTAAGTGCTGATAGGCTTGAATATACTTTGTCAGGAGGTCTTTATCAAGTGAGGGTATTCGAACTTGAAGATATAGAAAAATATTATAATAATATTGTAATTTTAAAAAATGAAGATGGAATAGATGAATTAGCTTTTCAAGATGTAAATTTATGCGAAAGCTTTATACATGATATTTCAAAATTATGGCCTCGTTGGGTTGAAGATGAGGATAGATTATGTATGCAATTTATTGCTGATATTGTAAAATCAATGAATATAAAAAATTATATTACAGTTGATGATTTATATAAATTTTCTGAAAAAGAAGTAATACAATTAATTCAAAATTGTGAAGATAATTATGTAAAAAATGCGTTTAACAATTTTCAAAATGCAACAAGATCTTCTGTCTATAAAAGTGATGAACCGAATAATGAAATATATTGTACTAGTGTAAAAGGCAAAAAAAGGTATATTAATCCTTTAGTCAGTTTAGATAATAAAGTTGGCAGAATAAAAGATGTTTCTATAGTAGCTAATGATTATATAAGTAAATTCTTAAATATGAAATATCATAAATTTATAGGATTTGATTTTAGTTTTAAACCATATAAAGTTTTGTTACATCAATAGTATTCACATCTTTTATTTAACAATATTTGTTAACAGAAATTCTTTACCGTCTAAGTAATCTAAAATACCATTGTTATCATTGAAATTAAATTTAATTTTATAGCTACAAAGGCATTGATATTTACATTTGAAATTTTTATTTATTTGGTTTTTTCCGTATTTACCATCACCAATTATTGGAAGTCCAATATGTGCAAGATGTGCACGTATTTGATGTGTTTTTCCAGTTAGTATTTCAATATCAAGCAGACAAGTGTTGTTATTATATTTTTTAATAACAGTATAATTGGTTATAATTTTTTGATATCCCTTTGAAGGAATGTCTGAAATATATACCATAGATTTTTTGTTATCTTTAAATAGATATGCAGTCATTTTTTTAGTATTTTCTTTTGGAATAGAGTATACCCAAGCATAATAATGTTTTTCTATTTCATGATTTTTAAATTTTTTTAATAGAATATCAAGTGACTTTTGATTTTTGGCAAATAGTATTAAACCACAAGTATTTCTATCAAGCCTATGGCATGGCATAGGCTTGAAATCAGAGTCTGAGTACATTTCGTGTATTAGTGTTGTTAAGGAATTTGTTCCTGTTACTTCTAAGTTTTGTGGTTTATTTATTATTAATATATTTTTATCTTCATAAAATTTATCAATTTTAGGTAATTGCTTTTTAGAGATATTATTAGGAATGTATATAGTAATTTTATCACAATTTTGAATAATGCAATCTTTAGAAATTCTGGTATCATTTACTTTTATATCTTTTTTGCGTAGAATCATCTTTAAATTATTAAAAGTTAGTTCTGGTATGCTGTCTAATATAAATTTGCTTAGTTTTTTATTATGATATTTTTTATTTACAATTAAATCTTTCATGACATAGCCTTTCTATATTATTTGCATGTAGTATATCATTTTTTGTTGCATAGGTCAATAATTCCGTGTGCATAGGCTTGATTTTTTGCATAGTTTAGAGTATAATGGAAAAAGATTTTTAAGGCAAATAAGAAAGGAAGATATGAATGAAAGCTATAGAAATAAGAAACAAATATTTAAATTTTTTTAAAGAACATGGACATGTAGTGATTCCATCGGCACCATTAATACCAGAGAATGATCCATCAGTATTATTTACAACAGCAGGAATGCAACCATTGGTTCCATATTTATTGGGAGAAAAACATCCATCAGGAACAAGATTAACAGATTATCAAAAATGTGTAAGAACAAATGATATTGATGAGGTTGGAGATAACCGTCATTTAACATATTTTGAAATGTTAGGAAACTGGTCTTTAGGAGATTATTTTAAAGAAGAATCAATTCAAATGAGTTTTGATTTTTTAACTAAAGAATTACAAATTCCAGTAGAAAAATTATCTGTTACATGTTTTGCAGGAGATAAAGATTGTCCTAAAGATGAAGTATCAGCTTCTTGTTGGGAAAAGGCAGGAATTGCAAAAGATCATATATATTTTTATGGAAAAGATGATAATTGGTGGATTGCAGGGGAAGAGGGACCATGTGGACCTGATACAGAAATGTTTTATGATACAGGAAAACCAGCATGTTCAGCAGATTGCCAACCATCATGTGATTGTGGAAAATATGTGGAAATTTGGAATAATGTATTTATGGAATATTTTAAAGATTCACAAGGAAATTATTCAAAATTAAAACAAAAGAATGTTGATACAGGTTTAGGGTTGGAAAGAATGGCAATGTTATTACAAGGAAAAGAAACTCCTTTTGATACAGAAATATTTGCTCCAGTTATGCGAGAATTGGAAGAATTACAAAATAAAGATATTATAGAAAGTAGAAGGATTATTGCTGAACATTTGCGTTCTAGTATGATGATTATTTGTGATGGTGGTAGACCAAGTAATATTGACAGAGGATATGTTTTAAGAAGATTAATAAGACGTATGATTCGTCATATGAATAAGCTTGAGATTGATTTAAATGAAATTTCAAATTTGGTTGATTTAAATGTAGAAAATTTAAAAGAAATGTATCCAGATTTAGTAAAAAATCAAGATATTATAAAAAGTGTCATAATTGAGGAAAAGGATAAATTTGTAAAGACATTATCACACGGCGAAAAAGAATTTGCAAAGGCAATGAATTATGCAAAACAAAATGGAAATAATAAAATAGATGGAAAAGTTGTATTTCGTTTATATGATACTTATGGATTTCCACCAGAAATGACACAAGAATTAGCTAAAGAAAATGATATAGAGATTGATTTAGATGAATTTGATAAATTATTTAAAGAACATCAAGAAAAATCAAGATTGGGATCAGAACAAAAATTTAAAGGTGGACTTGCTGATCAAAATGAAAAAACAATTGCTTATCATACGGCAACACACTTATTACATCAGGCACTAAGAATAGTTTTGGGTGATCATGTTAAACAAAGTGGATCAAATATAACAGAAGAAAGATTACGTTTTGATTTTACACATCCACAAAAAATGACTAAAGAAGAAATTCAAAAAGTAGAAGATTTGGTAAATGAACAAATAAAAAGAGATTTGCCAGTAACTTGTGAAGAGATGAGTTATGAAGATGCAAAAAAATCAGGAGCAATTGGTTTATTTACAGATAAATATGGTGATAAGGTAAAAGTTTATACAATAGGAGATTTTAGTAAAGAAATTTGTGGAGGTCCTCATGTAACACATACAGGTGATATTGGAAGATTTAAAATAAAAAAAGAGGAATCAAGTTCTTCAGGAATTCGTAGAATTAAAGCAGTTTTAATAAAAGAGTAAAATTTGAAATTTATTTTTGGAAAGGAAATGTTTGATTATGGAAGATTGTGTTTTTTGTAAAATTATTAAAGGAGATATTCCTTCAAATAAAGTGTATGAAGATGAAGATATTTTAGCTTTTAGAGATATTCAACCTGCAGCTCCAATTCATATTTTAGTAATTCCAAAAAAACATATAAAATCTTTGAATGATTTAGAAAAAGCAGATGAATGTTTAGTTAGTAAATTATTGTTTGCTATAAAAAAAATAGCAGAAGAGCAAGGTTTTGCGGAGGATGGATATAGAGTAATTTCTAATTGTGGCAAAAATGGAGCACAAGAGGTACCACATTTGCATTTTCATTTATTGGCAGGAAAACAACTTGGAGAAAAAATTGTTTAAATTAATTGAAAGTTGTATTTTTATATGATATAATTATTGTAGAGTTTGTGTACGGAGGTAAAAATATGTTTGAGAGTAAATATGGTAAATTATTAACTGTTGTTTTAGTTATTGTAGTAATAGCTATTATAGGTTTAATAGGTTTTTTGGGATATCAATTTTATGATAAGAATAAAAAGATTAAAGAGGCATCTGAATTTGTTGATAATTACAATGGTGGATCTGCTTCTGGAAGTGAAAATAATACAGAAGATACAAATTCAACAGGCGATAAATTAAATGAAATTGTTGGTTCACTTAATTCTACAGTAGATAATACATCAAAGACTGCTGCCAAAAAAGGAACATATAAAGGATTTTCAACTGTTGGTACAATGCAGATTCCAGCAATAAAGTTTTCTTATCCTATAATTGATTCTGTAAGTAAATCAGCTATAGAAAATTCAGTTGCAGTATTATATCCATCAGGTGGAGAATCTATAAATCAACCAGGAAATACAGTAATAATTGGTCATAATTATCGTAATGGTGCATTTTTCTCTAATAATAAAAAATTGAATGTTGGTGACAAAATTTATGTAAAAGACTATAGAGGAACAAGTTTAACATATACAATTTATAACAAATTTGAGACGAATGACCAAGATACATCATTTTATCAGAGAGAGACAAATGGTAAAGCAGAACTTACATTGTCAACTTGTACTGATGCAAGTAATGACAGAAGGTTGATAATATTAGCTAAACAAGATGATTAATAATATAAAAGTTGATTATAAAAAACTTCAAATTTATTTTTGAAGTTTTTTGTGGTTATACAATATTTTCGTTTTTTAAATCATCTATAAAATCAGATATAAATTCTTGGATAGGAACTTTAAAAACCATGGATAAACCAAATAGCTCATAATCTTTTAATATACGATTGCCTGTTTCTAATTTGTGAAGTGATGGTTTGGATATGTCTATTCCCATAAGAGCTAATTTTGTTGATAAACCAGATAAAGATAAATTATTTTTAATGCGAAGTTCTTTTATTTTTTTTCCAGTTACATTTAATTGATTATTATATTTTGAGCATTGATACATATTAGTCATCTCCTTTTAACCTATAGATTATATTTATATTTTAAACAATAATTTAGATAGGAAGTATCTACTGGTGACACGTACCGTGAAATTTGTCGAAAAATTTAGCATAATAATCATTGCTATTTTTTTTTATATATAGTAAAATATGGGTATAATAAAACAAGAAAAAACAGAAGTAGAAGAGGTGCGTTATGAATAAGCAACAAGCAAAAGAAAGAATAAAAGAATTACGCGAAAAAACGGAATATTATGCAAAAAAATATTATGATGATGATAACCCAGAAATATCAGATTTTGAGTATGATATGATTATGGTAGAACTAAGAAATTTGGAAAAAGAATATCCAGAATTTATATCAAAAGATTCTCTTACACAAAAAGTTGGAGGTCATGTAAAAGAAGGGTTTGAAAAGGTAATACATGAAGTTCCTTTACAAAGTTTACAAGATGTTTTTAGCCTTGAAGATATAGAAGATTTTGATGTACGTATGAATCAAAAAGCAAAAGAATCAGGTATAGGAAAAGTAGAATATGTAGTAGAAACTAAGATAGATGGTCTTTCAGCAGCACTAGAATATAGAAATGGAGTATTTGTTAGAGGTGCAACAAGGGGAAACGGACTTGTGGGGGAAGATGTTACTGAAAATTTGAAAACTGTAAAAACAATACCACAGGTTTTAAATGAGGATATTGATATAACTGTACGTGGAGAAGTTTTTATTAGCAAAAATGATTTTGAAAAAATGAATCAAGAAAGACAGGAAAATGATGAAGAATTATTTGCTAATGCAAGAAATGCAGCAGCTGGGTCATTAAGACAATTAGATAGTAAGATCACTTCAAAAAGACCATTAGATATTTATATTTTTAATGTCCAAAAAATAGAAGGAAAAGAATTTAATTCTCATTATGAGGAATTAGAATATTTACAAAAATTAGGTTTTAATGTAAATCCGGTACGTATTCCATGTAAAAATATAGAAGAGGTAAAAAAGGCTATTAAAAAAATTGGTGATATGCGTGAAGATTTAACATTTGGAATAGATGGAGCAGTAGTAAAAATAGATGACTTGAAATTTAGAGAGATATTGGGATCAACTGTAAAAGTACCAAGATGGGCTGTTGCTTATAAATATCCACCAGAGACAAAAGAAACGATTTTAAAAGATATAGTTTGTCAAGTGGGGAGAACAGGAGTAATAACTCCTATGGCAATTTTAGAACCAGTAAAACTTGCAGGCTCTACTATTTCAAAAACAACATTGCACAATGAGGATTTTATTAAAGAAAAAGATTTAATGATAGGTGATACAGTTGTAATTCAAAAAGCTGGTGATGTTATTCCAGAAATAGCAAGAGTAGTAAAAGAAAAAAGAACAGGTAATGAAAAAAAATTTGAAATGCCACGAATTTGTCCTGTGTGTGGAGCCGAGGCTGTAAGAGAAGAGGGAGAAGCTGCTGTTCGTTGTACAGGAATTGAGTGCCCTGCTAAGTTGTTTAGAAATTTGGTACATTTTGTGTCAAGAGAAGCAATGAATATTGATGGATTAGGTGAGAATATTATACAACAATTATTAGATAAAAAATTGATTAATAATATTGCTGATATATATTCTTTAACATTTGATGATATTGCATCACTAAAAAAGAATGGAAAAAAATTTGCTCAGAATTTGATTAATAGCATAGAAAATAGTAAAAATAATGATTTATATAGATTAATTACATCACTTGGAATTAGGCATGTTGGTGGTAAAGCATCTAAATTATTAGCAAAAAAGTATAAAAATTTGCATGCATTAGAACAAGCAAGTTTTGAAGAATTACAACAGATGAATGATATTGGTGAGGTAATGGCAAATAGTATTGTAGAATTCTTTTCTCAAGACCAGACAAAAGATTTATTGAAAAGATTGGAAGCTGCAGGTGTTAATATGCAGGCAATACAAGATGAAGTTACAGATAATAGATTTGATGGAAAAATATTTGTACTAACTGGAAGTTTGGAAAAATTTACGAGAAAAGAAGCGGAAGATATAATTGAAAAATTTGGTGGTAAAACTTCAGGTTCGGTTTCTAAAAAAACTGATTATGTATTAGCTGGAGAGGAAGCAGGTAGTAAATTAATAAAAGCACAAACTTTAGGCATAGATATTATTTCAGAAGATGATTTTGAAAATATGATAAAATAATTTTATAGGAAGGATAAAAAATGGATAAAGAATATACATTTGAAATGATGTGGGAAGACTTAGATGATGGATATGAAATATATTACACTTATGTAAGAAATAGATATTTATTATTTAAAACGGCAAAAAATTGTTATACACAAAAGTTGTTATCTAATCATGCAAAAAATGCACAACCTAAAATGTCAATGTTAACCTTAAAAAGAGTTCGAGAAATGTTTCCAGATATGGAAAATATAGAGTATCATGTGGGTGGTATTGATGAATAGTTGACAATATATGAAAGGAAGGATAAAAATGAATTTAGAGCACTTGATAATTGATAGTGTAGAAGATTTACAAGAAGTACTTAGGAAAGTAAGGAATGCTCAAAAAGAGTATGCTAAATTTAGTCAAGAACAAATAGATAAAATATTTCAAAAAGCAGCAATAAAAGCAAATGAAATGAGAATACCATTAGCAAAAATGGCTGTTGAAGAAACTGGTATGGGAGTTGTAGAGGATAAGGTTATTAAAAATCATTATGCTTCAGAGTATATTTATAATAAATATAAAAATGTAAAGACTTGTGGTGTAATAGAAGAAGATGAAAGTTATGGTATAAAAAGAATTGCAGAGCCATTAGGGGTTATAGCAGCTGTTATACCAACTACAAATCCTACTTCTACAGCTATTTTTAAAACATTATTGGCTTTGAAAACAAGAAATGGAATTATAATAAGTCCACATCCAAGAGCTAAAAAATGTACTATAGAAGCAGCAAAAATAGTATTGGAAGCTGCTGTTGAAGCTGGTGCACCAGAAGGAATTATCTCATGGATAGATGTTCCATCTTTAGAATTAAGTAATTTATTAATGCAATCTGCAGATATTATTTTAGCAACTGGTGGACCAGGGATGGTAAAGGCAGCATATTCTAGTGGAAAACCTGCTTTAGGTGTTGGACCAGGTAATACACCAGCAGTTATTGATAAGAGTGCTAATATCATTTTAGCGGTTAATTCTATAATACATTCTAAGACTTTTGATAATGGTATGATTTGTGCATCTGAGCAGTCTGTTATTGTTGATCAAGAAATATACGAACAAGTCAAATCTGAGTTTTTAAAAAGAGGTTGTTATTTTTTAAATAAAGATGAATTAGAAAAAGTTAGAAAAACAATAATAATTAATGGAGCTTTAAATGCAAAAATAGTTGGACAACCTGCATGGAGGATTGCGGAATTAGCTGATATCTATGTGCCAGGTGATACTAAAATTTTGATAGGAGAAGTTGAAAGTGTTGATATATCAGAAGAATTTGCGCATGAGAAATTGTCACCGGTTTTAGCAATGTACAAAGCTGATAATTTTGATGATTCTATAAATAAAGCATATAAATTAATTGAAGATGGGGGCTTGGGTCATACCTCTTCATTATATATAAATACTGGAACAGAAAAAGAAAAAATGCAAAAATTTTATAATGTAATGAAAACATGTAGAGTACTTATAAATACACCTGCATCACAAGGTGGAATTGGTGATTTATATAATTTTAAATTAGCACCATCATTAACATTAGGCTGCGGAACATGGGGAGGAAATTCAGTTTCTGAAAATGTAGGAATTAAGCATTTATTAAATATAAAAACTGTTGCAGAAAGGAGAGAAAATATGCTTTGGTTTAGAGCACCTGAAAAGGTATATATTAAAAAAGGCTGTTTACCTGTGGCTTTGGAAGAACTAAAAACTGTAATGGATAAAGAGAGGGTATTTATAGTAACAGATACATTTCTATATAAAAATGGTTATACAAAAGTAATAATAGATAAATTGGATGAAATGAATATTGTTCATGAAACATTTTTTGATGTAGCACCAGATCCAAATTTGGCTTGTGCAAAAGAAGGTGCTAGACTAATGGAAAAATTTGAACCTGATTGTATTATAGCAGTTGGTGGTGGTTCTGCAATGGATGCTGCTAAAATTATGTGGGTAATGTATGAACATCCGGAAGTGGATTTTATGGACATGGCTATGCGTTTTATGGATATTAGAAAAAGAATATATGCATTTCCTAAAATGGGAGAAAAGGCTTATTTTGTAGCAATACCAACCTCAGCAGGCACAGGATCAGAAGTAACTCCATTTGCTGTAATAACAGATGAGGAAACCGGTCAAAAATATCCATTGGCTGATTATGAGTTATTACCTAAAATGGCAATTGTAGATAGTAATATGATGATGGATGCTCCAAAAAGTTTAACTTCAGCTTCAGGAATAGATGCATTAGTTCATTCAATAGAAGCATATACATCTATGATGGCAACTGAATTTACAGATGGCTTGGCTTTAGAGGCATTAAAAATTATTTTTGAATATTTACCAAGAGCGTATGAGAATGGTGCAAATGATCCGGAGGCAAGAGAAAAAATGGCGCATGCTGCAACAATTGCTGGAATGGCTTTTGCAAACGCTTTTTTAGGAATATGTCATTCTATGGGTCATAAATTAGGTGCATATCATCATTTGCCACATGGAATTACTGTGTCACTTGTATTGGATGAAGTTATGAGATTTAATAGTGCAGAAGTCCCACATAAAATGGGTACATTTCCACAATACGATCATCCACATACATTAAGAAGATATGCAGAAATAGCAGAGAGTTTGAATATTGGTGGAAATAATGATGAAGAAAAACTAGAAAATTTGATAAGAAAAATAGATGAATTAAAAGAAAAAATTGGAATAAAAAAGACTATTAAAGAGTATGGAATTAAAGAAGAAGACTTTTTATCTACATTAGATGAAATGTCAGAAATGGCTTTTGATGACCAATGTACTGGTACTAATCCACGTTATCCATTAATTAGTGAAATTAAAGATATGTATTTAAAAGTATATTATGGATAGTAGTTTGTTATAGTTAATAAATGTAATAATATAATGTTTGCTAAATTTAGAAAGGAATGAATTTTTTATGGAATTTAATTTAAATCAACCTATTGTGGAAAGAAAGACCAAAACAGTTTATAGAGATGGTAATAAAATTATAAAATTGTTTGTAGAAAATTATTCAAAATCTGCAATTTTAAATGAGGCATTGATTCAGTCAAGAGTTGAAGAAAATACAGATTTAAAAATGTCAAGATTATTAGAAGTTACTAAAATCGAGAATAGATGGGCTTTGATTACAGAATATGTAGAAGGTACACCTTTAGATGTTTTAATGCAGCAACATCCAGAAAAGGAAGATGAATATTTGAATTTATTTGTTGATATTCAATTAGAAGTTTTATCTAAAAGAGTTCCATCTTTAAATAGAATAAAAGATAAGTATAGAAGAAGATTGGAGAATGCAAATAATTTAAATGATAATATAAAATATGAATTATTGCAAAGGTTAGAGGGAATGAAAAATCATGACAAATTGTGCCATGGTGATTTTAATCCAAGTAATATTATAATTAATGAAGATGGTAGATATTCTATTATTGATTGGGCACATGCTACACAAGGCAATGCTTCTGCTGATGTGGCAAGAACATTTTTAATCTTTTCAATGGATGGTAAAAAGGATTTTGCAGAAAAATATTTGGAATTGTTTTCTAAAAAAAGTAATATAGATAGACAATTAATTCAAAGATGGATTCCAATAGTTGCTGCAATTCGTTTATCAAAAAATGATGATTGCAAAGAAATGCTTCATAATTGGGTGGATATTGTTGATTATCAATAATATTGTATGTTTATAATAATATTGAGGAAGGAAATGTAGTAAAAATGGCAATAATTATAGATGGAAAAATGATTGCTAAAAAAACAAGGGAAAATTTAAAAAAAGAAGTAGAAGAGTTAAAAAAAGAAGGTATAACGCCTAAATTAGCTGTTATAATGGTTGGTGATAATCCAGCATCTAAAGTATATGTGAAAAATAAAAGTAAAGCTTGTGATGAAGTGGGTGTTGAATATGAAGAATATATTTTAGAAGCGGGAATAAAACAAAAAGAATTATTAGAGTTGATACAAAAGTTGAATAATAATAAAGAAATTAATGGTATTTTATTACAAAGTCCATTACCTTCAAATTTAGATATAAATGAGGCATTTAGAACAATAGATTATAGAAAAGATGTCGATGGTTTTCATCCAATGAATGTAGGAAAATTAGTATTGGGACAAGATACTTTTGTTTCTTGTACACCATATGGAATTATGCGTTTACTTGAAGAATATAAAATAGATTTATGTGGTAAACATGTTGTAATTTTAGGTAGAAGTAATATTGTAGGAAAACCATTAGTACAATGTTGTTTAAATAATAATGCAACAGTAACAGTTTGCCATTCAAAAACGAAAGAAATAGAAAATGTAACTAAAGATGCAGATGTTTTAATATCTGCAATAGGGAAACCAAGATTTGTTACTGCAGATATGATAAAGGATGGTGCAGTTGTTATAGATGTTGGAATAAATAGATTGGATACAGGTGAAATAGTTGGTGATATTGATTTTGAATCAGTGTCTAAAAAGGCAAGTTATATAACACCTGTACCTGGGGGAGTAGGACCAATGACTATAGCAATGCTTTTAAATAATGTGGTAAAAGCAGCGATGCTTTTTGAGACGGACTCAAAAAATACCAATGTATAATTATTAAGGGACAGAGCAAAATCATAGGAGAGGATTGTGATTAATGTGAATCCCATAAATAAAAATAAATATTGGATTTGGTTTAGTTTTTTAAAAGATATTGGAAGTATAAAGAAACAGAAATTATTAAAGAGGTTTCATACACCAAAAGATATATATAATGCTACTGAATTAGAGCTTTTAGAGGTGGATGGAATAGGAGATAATACAGTTAAAAGTATTTTGGATTCGAAAAATAATCGAGTATTAGAAAATCATTTAGAATATTTGGAAAAAAATCGTATAAATTTTATAACAATAGAAGATGATGAGTATCCGAAAGCGTTGAAAGAAATTTATGATTATCCTATTAGTTTATATATAAAAGGAAATGTTGAATTACTAAAGGAAAAATGTATTGCAGTAGTTGGGTGTAGGGATGTTTCTGATTATGGTATAAAAGCGTCAAAGTATTTTGCATACAATTTAGCTAGAAATGATATTTGTATTGTTAGCGGATTAGCAAAAGGTGTTGATAGTTTTGCACATATTGGGGCTTTGATTCAAGAAAAGGATAGAAACAATATAAAAGGTGTGCGTACTATAGCTGTTTTGGGAAATGGATTGGATAGTATATATCCTAAAGAAAACCAAGAATTGGCAAATATGATTTTAGAGCATGGAGGTGCTATAATTTCAGAGTATCCATTAGGAACAAAACCAGAAAAAATGAATTTTCCAGCAAGAAATCGAATTGTTAGTGGTTTGAGTTTGGGAACTTTAGTAATAGAAGCTAAGGAGAAGAGTGGAACATTAATTACTGTCGATTTTGCGTTAGAACAGGGAAGAGATGTTTTTGTTGTTCCAGGAAATATTAATTCTTTAAATTCTGTTGGAACTAATAGACTTATTAAAGAAGGTGCTCAATTAGTAAATTGTTATGAAGATATATTAATGGTATATAAGAAAAGGTTGCTATTA
>ULMM01007296.1_pt1 | contig 21003 bp, 23 predicted proteins | sample 1951661 | NCBI WGS metagenome assembly ULMM01 (sample SAMEA4835551, study PRJEB28245) | human gut metagenome | biome: gut microbiome; material: fecal sample | place: Denmark | collected 2008 | reverse complement strand
TTCAACCGTACACTTTTAAGACTTTCAACCGTAATATTTTAAGATATTTAATAAATTTATTTTAACTACCATTATCATATTCTAATATATAATTCTTTTATTTCTGGAGTATCAGTCTTTATTAAATCCTCTCTTACATATAATTTATATTCATATTCTTTATCAAGATATATTAGTTTATACCCATCAATTTCAGAAAGTTTAAACATTATATCACCACTATTTAAAAGTAAGTGAGTAAATTTATATTTATCTAAAAATTCATTAATATTAATTTTACTATGTTGTAATAGAAAGTATTCTTTTAAAATATCATATTTCTTATTATTATATTTAATAAAATATTCTGCCCTACAATCTAAATATGATTTAACACCTAAAAACATACCATAGCCACCATCTTCCATAATAGAATATAGTCTTATATCATCTTTATCATAATGTTTAAGTAAGAATGAATAACTATTACCAGCAGCATAATCTTGTACTTCATTTCTTTTTAAAACTATTAATAATGAAGATATAATAATTAAAACTACTATAAATATATTACATAACTTAGATATTAGAGAATAATCAATATTAAATTTCTTATTTCTAAAGTAATATGCAAATGGAAATATACTACATAATAAATAATTACTAAATCCTTTTAAACTAGATAATCCTAATATCATAGTACCTAAATATAAACATAAATATCTTATTTTAACTTTTTTATTAACAAATATAATATATATTAAACTATTAATAATTAATATAATTAAAAATATAGTTCCCCATAAAGTATTAAATCCTGTTTTATCAAGTTCAGGTATTAAACTAGTCATATATTTATTATGAAATGAACCAAATATAAAAGTAATATTTTCAAGTCCATATGGATTAATAAGTCCACATACTAAAGATATTAAAAATATAAAAAGAATTGGTTTTATATTATATTTTTTAAATATTCCTTCGACTATATAAGGTAGCATAAATAAAAATATCATTATCCATAAAGATGCATGCATATTTATCTGTAATATAGATATTAAAGGTATAAAATATAAATACTTTTTATTATTTTTATGAACATATAACTCTAACAAATATATAACTAACAATAAATTTATATAGCTTAATAACTGTGGTCTAGGTACTAAAAAATAATATAATAAAATATCATTAATTACCATTATTATAATTGATAAACTCTTATTATTAGAACTTATTAATAAACATATCTTATATATTAAATAGCATATTAATGCATTACATATTATCGTATATATAACAAACCCATTCCAAAAAAATATCTTAAATACTAAATAAAATAAGCAAGAGGACATATAATTTTGAACAACTACATGAAGTCCACTATGAATAGAAAATGGATCTATATGATATATACCATTATTTAATATATACTTTCCTTGAGGTATTAAATAAAATATATCAACAGCCCTAATATTAACTCTATACATTATCGCAATTAATACAAAGTTTAAAAACAATACCCAAAATATTAAGTATTTATTTTTACTTATTAAATCCTTTATCTTATTCATACTTATCACTATTTAATTTTAACATAGAATTTAAGTTTTTAAAAATTAATTATTTATTGATGATTTAAATTTTTTCAATGTAAGCATCTAACTTTTCTGTAACTTCTTCTAATTTATCTAAATCAATATATTTACTTAGACCTATTTCATTAAAAATTAACAATCGAAAAGTCAATACAAATTTATAAATATATACTAAACTCTCTGTACTTGTTAAATATTTACATTTTTCATCAGCATGAGACACCATATTTCTAGAATTTACAGATTTATTCACTAATTCATTAAATTTTAAATGCCCAGATTTTTCATTTTTTTCTGCTTTAAATACAATTACGTTGTTTGTTTCAAAAATATGTTTGATTTTTTCTCGATATTTTACTTTATACATTGACTCAATGCATTGTTTAATTTTATCATTAATATTGATATTTACTTGGTATTTTTCATTTAAATCGTTGAAATCTATATTATCAATATAATTAATAATTTCATCATTCAACTCTTTAGGATAAATATATAAATCATTAGAAAACTGTTGCAAATTAGCAAATATTCCATCAAAAATTTGCAATATTTTGACAACATTCAACTCATTATATTTATTATTTTCCATTGTAGATTCAAAAAATAAATCAAGTTGATAGTGTGCTATTTTTCTAAAATTAATATAATTAATAAAAATAGTTTTAAAATTCTTATTAACATCAAGTTTTAAAAAATGCAAACCTTTATTAATGTACATTTTTGAGCTTATATATTTATGGACAGTTTCAGTTTCAACAACTATTTTTTTCTTATCACAATAAAAAGTAATTTTTTCTATAGAAAAGAAATATCCATAAATAAAATTTAGCAATTCAAATAGATAAGTAAATTGAGTATACAAATCATCATAATTACTAAAATGTTTTGATTTAATTATAATATTACAATATTGAAACTTTATTTTTGTGTTAATTCTATAATTATCATAAGTAAAAGACAAATTATTAGGTAATAAGTTGGAAATTGGTATACTTGCAAAATTTTTTAATTTAACTCTTAGCCTATTACATTGAAAGTTTTTTTCTTCAACATCTGACATTACAATCATATTATAAATTAAATGAATATAAGATTGACCATTAATAAAAAATCTATAAGTATAAAAACAATTAAATAATGTCCAAATTTCATTCTTAATTGTTCTTATTTTTAAAATAGGCAAACAATAAGTATTTTTTGAAAATGGTATATCTTTGAAATAATATTGCAGATCATCATTTAAATAAAATTTAACGCCACCTTCTTTATTATAAATTGTTTCAACTAAAATTTCCTTTTCATCAATTATTATACTTTTTATTTTTATCTTTTTTCTCATTTTACTCCTCAATTTCTTCTAAAACACCCTCAATTAAATATTCATAAAGTTCATACCCCACTCTTTGAATAAGTGAATTAGATTCGATATCAATTCTTTCTGTCGCAAAAATTCCGTTACCTTTCCAATAAGAATTTGCCATATTAGTAATAGATTCTCTATCAAATGTCGAAATATCGCAATGCCACATTCTAGATGCAATCTCCATATTACATTTTACAATTTTTACACATTTATCAAATTCGTTATTAAACTTTTTTAATTTAAATTTTCTTACATTTTCTAAAGGCCATCCATATTCTTTACTAGCAGTTATACAAGATTCATAATTACCAAAAGCATAAATACAAGATAATCTTGAAGGATAAATTTTTGGTCTATGATATTCCAATATATATTCCATTTGATAAGTATTAATAACATCCATTAAATGAGATGTTGGTGATTGAAAAGTTGGTTTATTAGGTTTAAATGGAACATAATCAATGTTGCCCATAATAAAATCAGACATCATATCTGGACGTTCAATCAAGTTTTTGAATCCACCTGAAACTAATCCTTTAGTTAGTAGATAATTTTGATAATTTGCTTTACTAAAAATAAATTTTCCTTGTCCCACAAAAACATAAAAAATTTTTGGAACTTCTTCATTAACATTTAATAATTTCATAAACTAATCCCTTCTTTTAGAATCCTTATATAATTTTGCATACAATAACCTATAAATACATTCTAAACTTGACAAAGTTGTTTGTACATTATTTTGATTATCATTAACATTTATTCTTGTTACTTTTTCTGCTACTACAATATCCAAATCAGTTATACACAATTCATTATATTTTTCATTAGCAAATTTCATTGCATCATTCAAATGTTCATAATTATGATTACATATTTCATTATAATATGAATAACATTTTTGAATATCAGCATCACTATCAATTAATTTTTTAATTTTTTTAATGTTTTTGTCTTCAATCATATATTTTTACATTCCTTTAATAAAATATTTTACAATGTTTTTTACTAAAAGTGAACAGACTTTACATTAATATTTACATCTTATGCCACAAAAAAACGACCGCTAAGGCCGTAATTTATATTATTAAATTGTTAACTTGTTTTTCTACTAAATAGCAGTTGTTCCACATACTACAGATTCTTGTTTAACATAGAATTTACCAGCAAAAGATTTATCTGATAAAGCAGTTTGGTCAATTGTTGGGAAATTATAGAATTTAACATTAACATCTAGAGTTTGTGTTGCATCACCAGCACTAACTTCAATAGTACCACTAGCAACTTTAACTTCTGCTGTAGCATCTTTGAAAACACTAAAATCTTTTTCTGCAGTTGCAACATAAGCAGTTTCAACTGTAATTCCTGTGCTTGGAGTTAATGTATAAGTAAATTCTTTACCTTCTGTACCAGTAGTAACTGGAGTATCTGTAGCACCATAAACTGCAGAAGCATCATCATACTTATAATATATATCATAAGTACAAGTAGTTTTAGTTTTAGGGTCTGTAGCATTTAATTTAACTGTTAGTGTAGCTTTATCTCCTTCATAAGTACCTACTGAAGAAGCAGCACCATCACCTTTTAACATTTCAGCACCAGCAACATTTAATTTAAGTTGAGCAGCTTCAGTTAAAAATGCAGAAGATTTAGCAGCCTCAGTTGTAACATTTACACCAGCTTTGTTATCTACTGTAGTTGTAAATGAACCAAAGTATGCGAATGTAGCTCCTACTACTGCTACTAATAATGTAGCTACTGCGATAACAGTTAACAATAAAGTATTTTTCTTTTCCATCTTGTTTTCCTATCTCCTTTCTATTATAAATTTATCACAAATCATAATCATAAATCAAGTCCTTTTTGTAAATTTATAAAAGTTTTTTACTATTTACTCAAAGTAATAGAATAATCACTAGAATTAAGTGTTAATTTTAACCCACTTATTTCTGATACACCTAAAGAGTCTTTACCAACTATAACATAAGAATTAGGTACATTATAGGATACTGTAGGATTTACATTGCTATATGTAGTAATATCATTTTTTCTAATTAATTTATCTACAGTTGTGTAATATGTATAAGCACAATTTTGTAAAGGTTCATTTGCACCACAAGTTTTTCCACTTAAAGTAGATACTCCCTCAGTGGTATTTACATCATCTATTTCTTTTATTTTTACTGTTGTACTATAAGTATTTCCATTATAAACCACTTCCAAAAGATAAGTACCAGTTGGAACATTAGAAAGTGAGGCTGTTCCAGTTATAGCACCCTTTTGTAATTTTATAGTATAACCACTACTTAAAGTAGTACTTCCATTAATAACACTTATGTTAGTAAAATTATATAATGACTTACTAACAAGTGGTTCTTGATTAACATTTGCATCCAAATAAATATATTTTTCATCTAATATTTCTGGAGTCTCTGGTACTAACCAAGCTTTAATAAAATAATATTTTTTATCTGTTTGCACTTTAAAAGTATTAAATGTAAGCATATATTCATCATTATAATGATCAGTTGTATCTACACTTTGCATAGGAAGTTCAGTAATTTTAACTGGATCACTTATTTGAACAGCACTTGCTATTGAATCTGTATCACTTGCAAAAACCACCACTTTAATAAAATCAAGTGGTAATAAACCAGCTTTTGTAATTGTATTTGGTAAACTACTCATTGAATATGCTAAACTCAAAGAATAAAATACTGTATATTGATTATTTTTATCTATAGCTACTTTTGCATAAGTAGTTTGATTTACACCTTCTTCATCACTCATCGGAGATATCTCAACATTTTCCATACCATTTATGGTTAAATTAGCACTTAAATTCCCCGTAGTAATATTTTGGGTCCCCCCAACCGAGACAGTTGATAGGTATGCATAAGAAGTGCCCACAGAAAGACACGCAAAAGAAATAACAACTAAAATAACTACTATAATCACATTAGTATCTTTCTTCATACCCTCACCTATTATAAATAATATCACAAAAAATATTTCTAAACAATATATTTAAAATTAATTTTACTTTTTTCAAGTAAATTTTTATAAAATAAATACTTCCTACTAGAAAACTTTTTAATATTATCATCAAATAAATCTATAATATTTTTTACAATATTTTCATCATTTATAAAATTTAATTTTATAATAAATAAGAAATCATTAGATAATTTATGAATTATATTCTCTTTAATATTTGGATTTTTAATTAAACATATTTCATTAAGTTTCTTATATTTATTAATTTCATATAATATTTTATTTTTTAATTTTATATTATCTGTTTTATAATACATACTTTCTAAATTATCTATTATATTTGAACTATTTATATATATTTTATTATAATCCATTTAAAAACACCTATATTTAGTATAGGTATTTTTAAATAAATTATAAGTTTATAAAAATATATTTTTATACATCAAAATAATATGAATTTATTCAAATTAATAAAAATAAAAAAGACAAACTTTGTAAGTTCATCTTTAAAAAGATTTAAAATCTTTAATTACTCTATAAATACCATATTTTTGATTACTATTTTTATATTTTTTAATCATTTTATTTAAACTATATATATTAAAGTAAGTTACTTCATCTTTTTCCATAGCATACTCTATAAGTTTAATAACAAGTGACTTATTATCTTTAACATTAAATAATGTTTTATATTTTAATATGTCTTTATCAGAAACATTTTTAAGTACAAAATCATAATACCAATTAGGACTTTTTTTAAATATATATCTTTCTCCAGGATAATTTTTAAGAACTTTTATTGTATCAAAATAACCTATTTGAATATTTTCAGTAATTGCTTTTTTATTAACTGTTAATGTTGAAGATAGTTTTCTTGTGGGAATTATTGTTATAACTTTATCTTTATCAATAAGTTTCTTTTTAAAACCCATGCCTTTAAGTTCAACACGATATACTTTATCATAACCTTTTTTAAGCATCATATTCGCAGGACAATTATCATAAATACCACCATCAAAATAATAACTATCCTCTTCGAGTTTTTCCATTTTAAATACTGGTAAATAACAACTTGAAATAATATAGTTATTTATAGAACCTTTTTTCATATCTTCCTTAAAAAGTTCTAAAGGTTTAAAATCCTTAAGTCTATAAGTAATAAGTCCAAAATCCATTTTACTATTTCTAATATCAGGTTCTAAATTAAAATCTTTTAAAGTAGACTGAAGTCCTTCGATACTTATGCCTTTATTTTTTATAATATTTATAAAATTATCAAAACTTGATTTCAAAAGTTCTAATTCATCTATATTATCACTATTAACTAAATCAACATATTTTTTTTCATAACCAAGTATTTTACCAATATCTGCATTAAGCCAAAAATCAAGAAGTTCTTCTTCTCTTCCTGCAGCGATCATTGCAGCATTAAATGAACCAATTGAGGTTCCACATACACCATCAAATTTAATATGACACTTTTTAAAGGCCATATAAGCACCAATTTGATAACTACCTTTAACTCCCCCTCCAGCTAATGCAAGTCCTACCATACTACCTTCCTTTCTTAATTAAAAGTATGAATTTACCTAGTAAAATATTAATTTTTCTATGTCTACTTCTTCGTTTTTGTCTCATAAAATAGCTATCTAATGAATCACTTGAATACTCTAAAATCTTTTCATATTTTTTTGAATCATTAAGTATTGGAAAAGACATATCTTTACTTAAAAATATTCTTGATAAAATATAGTTAAATGAAAGTCCATGATATTTTAAAATATTATTAAGTATGTCTTCGTATTTACACTCAATATTACCTAAATTAATTTCTTTTTTATTTACTTTATCTAAATTATCTAAAATTTTACATACTGCATATGCACCATCTTCTTTAGTAATACATGATACTAAATTATCCTTTTTAACTGTATAAATAAATGGTTCACATGTTAAATCACAAAGTACCAAAGGAAATCTTACAATAACATAATTTTTACATTTACTTGTAACAAGTTTTTCTGTTTTAATTTTAGCTTTGTTATAATATGTATCTAAATTTTCAAAAATACTTGTACTACTACCATAAATTAAAGTGCAATTAGGATTATAATAAGTAATTGCTTTAATAATATTTTCAGTAACACCATACTCTATTTTATTAGCAAGATCCTCTTTATAATTTGCAAGAGGTAATACGCATGATGCTAAATTAATTACGTAATCATGAGTTTTAATTAAAAAATCAATAAGGCCACGATCAAAACAATCAGAATAAATAATATTAACTCTTTTTTTATATTTTTTTAATCTCTTAATTGTTTCTTTATTTTTTAAATCAACAACAGTAATCTCATATTTACCTTCGGAAAGTAAATACTTAATTAATGATAAGCCAATACTACCGGCTCCCCCGAATATTACAACCTTCTTCATAATTCTCCTTTATAAAATGTGTAAAATAATAACAAGTATTATTCCAAGTCCTATACCAAAATAAGTACCTTTATTTTTTCTATTAACAAATAACTCCTTAAGAAGTTCAAAAAAGCATAAATAGATAAGCATTCCTAAAGTAAATGATAATAAATAATTTGTTATATAAAGAGGAATGCTTTTAAAGAAATAACATATTAGTCCACCGATAAATCCAGACATTGTAAGGATAAAAACTTTAAATTTATTTTTACCTTTTAAACCACTTTCAATTTGAAATCCTAAAGGTATATTATGTAATCCTATTCCTAAACATAAAACTAAACCAGTCTTAAAACTTCCTAAAGTTATATTATATAAAACCATATTTTCAATTATATTATGTAATAGTAAAGCAAGAATTGTTATAACTCCTAAATGAGTTTGATGATTATTATGTTCTTTTATATTATCAAGTTTTTCTTTATGATGATGATTATGGTCTGGCACAAAAAAGTCAAGAATTTTAAGAAGTGAAAAGCCAAGAATTACTATCAAAAAATATTTAAAATCAAAAAAATCTTTTATTTCTGGAACTATATCAAAAAAGATAATATTAAAAAGAACAATAAAAGACATTCCAATAGAAAAAGCCTCAACTAATTTATTTGATTTAAATAATTTATTTATAAAAATACCAATTAAGAAAAATATTCCTGTTAATAATGTTAAGAATAATGCTTTCATTTCTATCACCAATAAAATTATACAAAATTTCTTATAAAAAGTCCATAATGAGAAAAAGAAAGTGTTATTTACACTCTCTTACATTATCTATATTAAATTTAGCTTTATAATTTGTTCCATTATTAATTCCTTGATCAATATCTTTAAAATAATTATAAGTAACTCTTGCTATATACTTAATATTTTTATTTACTCTTTTTACTGTATCTATACTATGTTCATAATTATCAATATTTAAATTAATAGGGATGTTTATTTTTCCTTTTACTGTAGTTATGTCCATATTTTCAATAAGAAGTTTTTCCTCTTCATCATTTACTTTTGAATATACATTTAAAGTAAGTTCACTATTTGGATAATTACTATACTTAAATACTTCATATTCAGGTGCTTCATAATATACATCATAACAATACTTTATTTTTTCTTTAGTAGTATCAAGATTTACATCAATTGTAGTTTCTCCAGTAATTGATTGTCCAACATCTTTAATAAAATTATGATCATTTGCATTGATATTTATATCATTTCCACTTTTAATTTTTAAAGTATCAACACCTTTTGTTTTAACTTCAACATCAAAAGAACCATATTTAAAATCTTTTGTTATGTAATACGCATAAACACCAGTTATCACAATCATTAAAAATATAAATATGAAAATTATTAAATAAACTTGTGATTTTAATTTATCTTTTTCACTCATAGATAATCCTCTCTATTCTTAATTAATCTTATCAAATTTATAGTATTTTTACAAGTCATTTAACATAATTACTTACAATATTATAATAGTTTGTATCCATAAAATAACTACTTAAATTAATTTTATTATTAACTATTTGCATTTGTTTATTAACATAGTCATCACTTACATCACTTTTTTTAATAAACTCTCCGGTAGCGGTAAAGTATGTTCCTTTATCAGTAACCCAAGAACGATTATCAAACATTGCAAGACCATCACTTGTACTTAATAAATCTGTACCAATAATAAGTCTTGAATCATATTTTAAATTAAATAAATTATATATTGTAGGAAGTACATCAATTGAACTACCTACTTTTGATATATTAACATTTTCCATAGCACTATTATATAAAATAAATTTACTATGATTTACCTCAATTTTAGCATCCTTTTTATAACTAGAAATTTCGTTTATTTCATCAATTGAAAGTTCATATGGGTAGTGATCTCCGACTAAAGCAATTACCGTATCATCAAGTTTACCAGCATCTTTTAATTTATTTATTAAACTTTCTAAAGCATCATCAAGTTCCATATTCGCGGCTAAATAAGAAAGTGGTCCTTCACTATAACCTAAATTAAATTTTTCAATTTCTTCTTTATGTTTTCTTGCCATTGCATTTTCTGAAAAACTATAACCTGCATGACCAGATACAGTCGCATAAAATACCATAAATGGTTTATCAATATTAATATAATCATTAGTGGTTGAATCAATCATTTCTACATCACTTTGAGGCCAAATGCGACAATTAATTCTTTTTTCAAGTCCATTATAACATGCTAAAAAATTATCAAAACCTAAAGTTTTTAAATAAACGTTTCTATCTTGAAAAGCATAAGAATTATTATGATATGCATAAACATTATAACCTTCATTTTTAAATAAATTACCTATTCCATATGGAAATGAATTAGTACCATTTCTAAATGCTTTTAATGAAGAAAAATTTGCATAAAGTCCAGTTAATTCTTGAAATTCTCCACCTATAGTCGAATATATTGTTGGAGTATAATAATTAGAAAATACAAAACCATTATTTGCTAATTTATATAAAGTTGGAGTAATATCCTTTCTTACAGCAATTTCATTAAAACTTTCTCCCATAAATAAAATTAAATTTTTACCCTTAAATTTACCTGTATATTCATTTTGATAAGTATATTTATCTTTAATATAATTTGTTAAAGTTGTAACTTTATTATTACTAGCATAATCATTAAGCAAAGCATCAAAATCAATGTCTAATGTATTAGGTTCATAATTTGTTTCTACATTATTTGTGGCGCCATTACTATCATATATTTTTTCTTCGAAACCAAATATAAAACGATAACTATCAATAAAAAATGTATTAATGATACCCTCTTTTTCAATATTAAGTGCTGGATTATTTACATGATAAAATAGTTCATAGGGACTAAATGATTTTTCTTTACCAATATTAAGTGAATAAATATAACCAATGCCTGAAAAAACTAACATTATTAAAGCCATACCAATTTTATAACCATTAGTTCTTTTAAAATAAATTTTTCTTTTAAAAATAATTACTAAAATTAAAGGTATGCATAAAAGAATTATTCCTGGAAGTCTTTTTACAGTTTCAATAACTGCTTTACCTAAAAATGAAGTAACTTGATCAGCAATCTGAAGTACAGAAAAAGAAATATAAAAATCAAAAAATCCCTTTACAACATATTGTGCAGAAAACCATAAAGACCAGAACACAAATGTTAAATAAAATATAAATTTATTAAGTTTTTCACTAAAAATTCTTGTTAAAACATACATTAAAATACTATATCCTAGTATAAAAATAATCATATTAATATTAGATAACACAAAAACTTTTTTGTATAATAAAAATCTATAGACAAATTCCATATACAAAAATGATAAAAAATAAATCATAAATACGCTTTTTCTTTTATATTCTTTCATACCATTATTATACAAAAAAAATAATAAAAAAAATAGTGTTTTTATGCACTATTTAATTTTTTCTAAAGATACAAATGAATAATTTCCATTATCTATTTTAAAAGTATATTTATAAGTATCAAATTTATCTAAATTATCATCAACTATAAAGTTATTTTCTATAGTGGCTTCATAAATTACATCTTTTCCAGCATAATCTTTGTATATAAAATTAGCATTATTAAAAAATATTTTTGCATAAACTATATAATTATTATTTTCTTTTTCTACCTTTATTATCCTATCACTAGCTTTTATTTTATCAGTTTCTGTGCAAGGTCCAGATATATCAAGTCCATTATTTTTAAATTCAATATTGTAATAATAATCTAATGAATAAACTTCACTACCATATTTTTTAGTTAAACTCTTAATTATATCTTCATTGTATTTTTCATTAGACTCTATATTTAATACTTTTGAATTAAAACTATTTAAATATTCATTAAGCTTATCATAAGTTATTACATCTCTATCTTTTTCACATGAACTTTTAATTAAACCATCATTTTCCATAAATTTAATTACTGATTTTAATTTATCTTCATCAGAAATATTTTTTATATTATAGTTACCATTATATAAATTTTTATAAGATATTTTAAATTCATTTTCAAAAGAATTTAATACTTTTTCAGCATCTTTATATTCATTAGAATTTTTATCAATAATATTTTGTTTATTAACCACATTATTATTTGTTTTATCATTTTTACCAAGTAATGTTCTTCCTAAAAGAACCCCAATCGGTATACATAATGCTATACATACTAGTGCTGTTATAAATATTATCTTACTTTTATTAGTTTCTTTTTCCATATCACAAACCTCTTTTCTATTCTAATTTTATCAAATATAAAAAAAATATAAATATAATTTTTTATATTTACATTTATTTTGTATTAACAATTTGTTTTAATTTATTAATTTGTCTATTTAATAAAATACATAATAAATTAATTCTACCATCAGAAATTAAAGTGATATTTTGATACTTATGAAGTAAATTATCAAACCACTCTACAATACCCTCAAGTTTATTAATATCAATTCTTTTGATATCTTTAACAACTTTAATTATTTCATCAAAAGTTTTAACTTCATAAAAGAATCTCCCTTCGCCTGAAATATGTAATTCATCACTATCATAATATTTTATATTAAGACTTTGACCATTATCAAAAATTGGTGCAACATCTAACCATTTTAAAGTATTTACATCTCTTATAATACCAAAATTATTTAAATGTCTATCTTCATTCATTATTAAAAAATCTAAAATAAACATATTTTCAAGTTTAATTCTTGCATCTATTATTCCTTTATTTTCTAAAATATTAATATAAGTTTCATAATCTTTTTTTGAACACTCATTTAATATTTGATGACAAGTAACATATTCAGTATCCTTTGTTATAAAACAAGGACATTTAGATACTACAGTATCTTTATAAATATCTACTGTATAATTAACATGACTAAATCCTAAACACTCACATATTTTACTAGCAAGAGCTTCATTAAATGGTTGTAATATCTCATTTTTATAACCAGATTTAAGTAAATATCTAGTTCTATTTTCAATAATCCAAGCTTTTTTTAACATTCCATCAGTAGTATTATTTGGAGTTTTTAATGATGATGTTATAAATGATTTATTACTATTTTTAGATAGTGATGCTTCCATAAAATCTACATAATCAAAATCATTGTCAAAGAAATTTATTTCATCGTATGTTACATTTACATTATAAGGTTTTATCCAATATTGATCTGAAAGTGAAAGTCCAAATGACTTATCTAATAGTTCACTAGGGGCAGAAATATTTAGTCTATGAAGTAATAAATCAAGTTTATCTCTCCACGAAGGAATCCCTCTTCCTTGAAACCATCTATTTAAACATTTTTTAAAACTATCGCTATTAATATTATTTTCATCATAAATATCATTTAAAATATATGGTGCGAAAGTTATATTATATACCTCATAAATATTTGTAAAAGCACATAAAGCACTATTATATTCTGCACATAAAATTTTCGTATTTTTATTCATTAATATACATTTCATATAAAACCTCTTATAAATATTGTATCAAAAAAGTTAGTATTTTTATATATTTATACTAACTTAAATTTTATTAATAATTTATCTTTTTAGTTTTTTATAGAAATCAACTTATACTTACCATTTCCATTTTCCAAAAAATGTAATTCAAAATATTCATCAATAATAAGTTTTTTATCCACATTTTCTGGAATTGCTTTACAATCATCAGCATTTTGCAATGTTTTTACTTTAAAATTATCATTTTCAAAAGAAGACATATCGTAGTTTTTAAAGTAGTAATCACAAGTAAATTTGTTATTTTCATTAAGTGTGGATTTAACTAAATAATTTTGAATATTAACTACTTTTTCATTATCTATCAAATATTTAGATGTTTTGTATGGTATAAAAGAAGCATTTTCAACTTTTAATATTTTTTCATTTTGATTTATAGTGTCATAATAAATGTCACATTCAATTTCCCCACATTCAATACTATCTATAAAGCCATATTTAATGCTAACATTATCCAACGGTACTTCTTTATAAATTTTACTATAGTCAAAATAGTTACTACCAATTCTTATTAAATCATCAATTTTTATTTTATAACTAGACTTCCCAGTAACAATCTTTTCTTTCTGCAATTCATTTATAATAAGATTACTCGTATATAAAAGCATAAATTTGCCATAATTGCTATTATCTAACAAACTTGTCTTTATATTTAACAATTCATTTAATTCATCATTGTTCATATTATATAAATCAAAGCCTAATAAACTACTATTTTCTAATTCATTATTAATTTGATTATTGTAAAAAATATTTTTATCATTTTTACCTAGCAAAGTTCTTCCCAAAAGCACCCCAATTGGTATACATAATGCTATACATACTAGTGCTGTTATAAATATTATTTTACTTTTATTTGTTTCCTCTTTCATATCACAAACCTCTTTCCTATTCTAATCTTATCAAATATTAAAAAAATGTAAATATATTTTTCTATATTCACATTTTGTTTACATTAATAATTTAACTTACGAAACTCTTTTACACCTACAGTTGATAATAATAACCATAATATTATATTAGTAATAATTAAAATAATAATTTGAATTAACATAACAACATTTATATTATTTATAAATTTTATAGTTATAAATAAACTTATAAAGAAAAGTCCCATTCCAGTAAATGTACAAATCATAGTACTTGTACTTTGTTTAACAACTTCAGTTTCATTATTCCATTTAAGTTTAGGATACTTTAAATTAATAAATAGACCTAATAGTGCAGAAAAAAGTGGTGTTAAAAAAGAAAATAGTAATATATAAATTATATAGATTGATTTAACTTTATAGTTTATTAAAAAGATTAAACTACATAAAAGAATAATTGGAATAGTTAAAAATAAACTAAATAAAACTTTTGATATAAAAATCTTTTTTTCATTTATTGGATAACTTTTTAAAATATTAAATGTTTTACCCTCAAGGGAAATTGATGAACAAGTAATTTGTGTCATAAAACCCGTAAATAAAATCATTTCCACAAAAAATATTGGTGCATATTTATTAATAATATTTGGTGTTATAACTATATCTGAACTAGATTGTAAAAGTGAAATAAATTTATCTACATTTGTACAAAGTAATATAGTTAATATAATCATTAATACCATTCCAAATAATGTATTTACTATGTAAACTGGAATACCAAAATAAGTTTTCATTTCTTTTTTCGTAAGTGACAATATTACATTTTTTCTTTTGAAAGTTAATGCCCTATTACTTTTTTTAATATCACTTTTCTTAGATTTAAAGATAATTTTAAAGTAGTATATTGAACCTAAATAAATAAAAATAATAAAAGGAACAATGTTAATTAGAATTAATTTTAAAAGTTTTAAAACATCAAATTTATTAATCAATGACAAATATAAATTTATTGGATAATATATCTTAGTAATTACATCATTAATTACATTTGCTTTATTAACTATATTATTTACTAAACTTTCCATATTAAATGAAAAATAAAATATACTTATAAGAAGTAACATTGAAATTATTGTTTGAACATTTTTAGATTTTTTAAAATTTACAGAAATAAGTTTTATTATATAGCCTATAAAAGATGCGACTATTAAGGGAATAATAGGAAGTAAAATAAGCATTACTAAAGACATTAAATAAAAATTTATTCCTGGACTTTCAAAATAAGCATAAATTATAAATGCTGGTAAAATAAATAAACTATCATACATAAGTTGAAATAAATAAAATTTAAACATTCTTACAAAGAAAATTGTTTTTTTATTTAATGGCATTGAAAGTAACATATCATTATCTTTACAATCAAAAAGCATACCTTGTGCTTTATAAAAACCTTCGATTATTGTATAAAGTGAAACAAACATAATCATCATCGAAAGCATTATATGAGTAAGTCCTATTTTAGAAAGAGGTTTAGCAATTAAATAAGCATATGTTCCTATCCCATACATAACTATTAAAAATAGAAAAACTGGAAATAATTTTTTTCTTATATTACTTTGTTTATCAATTTGTTTTAATTTAAATAAACTCATTCCCTCACTTAATGATGCCTTAATTAAAGAATATAATTTTTTCATCATTCACCTAGTTCTAAGAATACTTCTTCGAGTGATTCATCGCCCTTAATTTCTTTCATAGTTCCACATTTTATAAGTTTACCTTTTTTAATAATTGCAACTTCATCACAAAGTTTTTCCGCTACATCAAGAATATGGGTTGAATAAAAAACTATCTTTCCCTCATTTACCATATCTTTCATTATCTTTTTCATATCAAAAACCGCTTTTGGATCAAGACCAACAAAAGGTTCATCCATTACTAAAATTTTAGGTTCATGACAAAGCGCTGATATCAAAGCAATTTTTTGTTTCATTCCATGAGAAAACGAAGATATTTCATCATTTAGATTTTTATCCATTTCTAAAAGGCGAGAATATTTTAAAATATTTTTTTCTCTAATTTCACTACTTACATCATACATATCACATACAAAGTTTATATAATCTATAGCTTTCATATTTTCATAAAGATCTGGATTATCTGGTAAATATGCCATAACTTTTTTACATTCAATAGGACTATCTTTTATACTTTTACCCTCGACTAAAATATCTCCCTCATCAAAATCTAAAATACCCATTATCATTTTAATAAGTGTTGTTTTACCTGCTCCATTGTGACCTATAAAAGCAAATATTTTTCCATTAGGTACTTTAAATGAAACATTATCTAGTGCCTTTGTTTTTCCATTATATGATTTACTTACATTTTTAATTTCTATCATAGTTCCTCCATAGTAATTATATTGTATCACTTGATATTTTATTTGTAAATAAAAAGGATAAATTAACCTAATAATTTATCCTTAACAATTTTACTAACAAGTGACATATCAGCATTTGTTATCTTCGAAGAAATAACTTTCATAAGATTTCCCATATCTTTCATTGAACTTGGTTTAAGTTCTTCGAAAACTTCATTAACAATCTTTATTATTTCTTCCTCACTCATTTCCTGTGGTAAGTATTTATTTAATATATCTACCTCTTTGGCAAGTTCATTTGCAGTATCAAGTTTGCCATATTTTTTATATTCCTCGATTGAATCTTTTCTAGTTTTTACACCTTTTTTGATTACTTTAAGGACTTCATCATCAGTAAGAGTATGAATTGAACCTTTACGGCTTTCATTTATAATCTCACTTTTTAGCATTCTTAATACTGATAAAGTAAATTTGTCACCACTTTTTAAAGCTAATTTTAAATCGTTATCAATTTGATTTTCCATAAATAGCCTCCTTAGTTATGGTTTCTACGGCGTGAATTTTTAATGTTTTCTTTCTTTTCATTTCTTCTTTTAACGCCTGGTTTTTCATAGCATTTTCTCTTCTTAAGTTCTGAAGGGACGCCACTACGAGCAAATTTTGCTTTAAACTTTTTTAAAGCAAGATCAACATTACCATTTTGAACTACTACCTTTGTCATCATATCCCTCCCTTCAATAGCTACACATATTATAACACCTACCACATTCTTTGACAAGAATTTTAGCAACTTGTATGGCTAAAATATCTTCTTAAGGTTGAGCCAAAGTTTTGACCCCAACCATAAATTGCTATTGCAAATCTTCCAATGGCAGTTATTAATGCTGCGGAAATACCCGCTCCACCAACATATAAAATGCTTTCATTCTTATTTAACACCATTTTATCTTTTATTGCAAGCCTTTGGATTAAAATATCCATCAAATACGCCTAAAATAAATGATGTAATAAATGCTAAAGCACTAACAAGTCCAATTGTAAATTTTGCACCACCAACATATTTAATTGATTCATTTGCGTTTAAATTTTGCATTGCTTTCTCCTTTCTAAAGAATTAATTTAAGAATTTTCTTAATCATTCTCTCTTTTTTATAATAAAATGTTATTTTCTTTACTTCATTATTTTTAAACTTTACAGGTACAGTTATTTCATAATTTTGATAATTAATATAATTTTCATTAAAAATTTCAGAGATACTTGAAATACTAAAATTGTAAGTTTTATCATCAATTTTTAAAATCTTTGCCTTGCTAATTATATCAGAGTTTTCAAGTTTTACTGGTATGATAAAATTTTTTCCATTAAAACCTGCATAAGTTACAAAATTATCATAACTTTGTAAAAATATTAGCAAGAATAATAATATGCCGACAATTCCAAAAAATATAATAATTAATGTGTTATTTTTATATTTAATATTTTTTAATTTATAGTAATTCATTTTTACCTCCAATCTCTATGACTCTTTCAAATAAATTATCTTGCTTTTTATGGGAAATGTATAAAATGGTTTTATCGGGATATGATTTCAAAATATTTTTAATTATTTTTGCTTCCATTTCATAATCTGTTTCACTAAGGGCTTCATCTAATATTAGTACCTCAAAATTATTCATAAGTCCCCTTGCTAAGATAATTCTTTGCTTTTCACCTCCAGAAATATTTGATGAGTCATTACAAACTCCAAAATCATATCTAAACTTTCTTTTCTCAACTATTTCATCTATTAAACATATCTTACAAACTTTATCAAACTTTTCTAAATCATCATTATAAAACATAATATTATTTTTAATTGTGTCCGTGTATAAAAATTCTTTTTGACCAACATAAATAATGTTATTTCGAATAGTTTTTAAACTATAATCATTAATGTTTTTCTCTCCGATTAAAATAGAACCATTATTTAATTCTAATGAACGATTTAATAATTTACATAATGTGGATTTACCTTTACCACTTTGACCTTTAATCATAACTTTTTCATTTTGCTTTATAACTAAAGAATAATCATCTAAAATTAAATTAAAATCGTTATAGGAAAAACTTACATTATTTATTTTAATATCACCACTTTGAAAATCTTCTAATTTACCTAGGTCTTCCTGCTTAATATCGACAAAATCACAGACCTTCCTAAAGGACGCTCGAAAAAAATTGTATTTAGGAAATAAATCAACAAACCTTTTAATTGGCTCTTTAAAATAAGACATTATCATATTAAAAGTAATTAAACTTAGTAAGGAATAATTATTTTTAATTATTAAATACACCCCAGTTGCAGTAATTATGAATTCAGCATTCTCTAAAATAAAGCTTTGAATGAATTGAATGAAATTAATGAAATTTAAAAATCTATAATTATCAAAAATTAAATTAGAATTTTTTTCTTCGATGTGATTTAATACTGGTTTAACCTTATCAAGATTTTTTATTGAACACATCATATTTATATTTTCAATTAATGTGCTATTAAACTCAGTTTGATAATCAATATTTTTTCTTATTCTTTTATATAGATATGGATTTACCATTAAACTAAATAATATATAAATAAGCATAATTATACATAATATTATTGTAAGACGAATATTTATAAAACATAGTACACAAAATGCTGTAAAAGCTATAAATAAATCTAAAAAACAAGATATAAATATTTCCGAAAATAAATTTTTTATACTAGATAATTCATTTATCCTTGTCATTATTTCTCCTGTTGTACGCGAAGAAATAACATTGAAAGGTAGATTAAATAAATGAGTTATATAATTATCATAAATACTAATGTCAATATTTTTATTAATATGATTTTCATAATATGATTTAAAGTAATTAAATACTACTTTTAAAAGCATTAAGATTAAAAAGAGAAATATTATTAATTTGATTTTATTTTCATAATAATTATTTGCTAGCATCTCATTTATAACCTTATAATAAAAACCAGAACTAATTGTAAAAACTGTAAGAAGTATGCTACAAAGAAGTGTATTTATACAAAGTTTCTTATTATCTAGAATTATTTTAAAGAAAAGATTATAAATACTATTACTTTTTTCCAATAATATAATTTTATTTTTAGGAAATAGTTCTATAAATACTCCAGAAAAGATTTCATCAAAATCAGACTTTGGCATTTTTATTTTACCTTTACTTGGATCCATAAGTATGTAATTATTACCTTTAATTTCATAAAGGCACATAAAATGTGTTAACCCATTTTTGTAAATAACATGCACTATTGCAGGTAAAATAATTTCTGACAAATTCTTGTTATTACTTTTTTTGACAAAACCATCAAATCCATACTTTTCAGCAGCTTTAAGTATATGATATGCACTTACGCCTTCATAAGAAGTAAATGTATCCATACGGATTTTTTCAAGAGGAACATAACCATCATAAAATTTAATTATTGATGACAAACAACAAGGTCCACAGTCCTTTACATCTTTTTGACACTCAATGATAATTTTTCTTTTCATTCTTTTTTCTCCTTTCATATATATTTATTACCGAAAAATTTCTGATTTCCTCCTTTTTTTGTTAAATTTCTTAAAAAAAGTTAAAATTTTACATTTTTTTGACATTTTTTGAAGTTTTTATTTACAATTTATTTACATACATTTTTGTGTAAATTACTTTACATTTTTATTAATATAAAAATTAAGACATAAAAAAAACTAATTATAAAATGATGTGAACCCCAAATTGGAGACATTAAA
>ULMM01018785.1_pt1 | contig 21316 bp, 23 predicted proteins | sample 1951661 | NCBI WGS metagenome assembly ULMM01 (sample SAMEA4835551, study PRJEB28245) | human gut metagenome | biome: gut microbiome; material: fecal sample | place: Denmark | collected 2008 | reverse complement strand
TATACTTTTATAATGACTTATTCAAACTTTATATTATGTTCATTCAAAGTGCGCCAAATTCTTCCTAAATTATAGAAGGTTCTTGGTATCTTTCTAGTTCGAAGAAATTCTTTGATAGGATTCTTTGCTATAACTCGACAATCTATATAATGAGGAGTCTTTATATCTGTTTTTGTCTTTGCAAGAGTCACCAGCTTTTTTATTTCTTCATATAAAATACTAGTTTTACCATCATCGCACTTTATCAGGTTCTCATACTTTAACAATATGTCAGTTTTATCTAGTTCTTCCCGTTGATACGTAAATGCGAAATGAGCAACAATAACATCTGCATTTATACAATTAGAAACACCTAATTGTGTAGGCTTTATTACAGAGAAATATTCCTCGTCATTGCTCCCTTTTGGACAAATTCCTCCAAATTCTTTAAACGTAGATCCAAACCAGACTATCATATTGATAGAGAAACGTAACATAGCAATAGGTTTCTTTCCCATATACAGTTCTTTATAACTATCATCTTTTACCTTCTCTTGAAACCAGTCTAAAAGTTGATAGGCAAATGTCGCAGAACACCAAGAACTTTCCCATGTCATAGCCGATGACAAATATTCCTTCAATCTTATTTTTTCAGCATTCTGCATTAAATAAGCTCCAGAACAATTATTGATTACCAATGGAGATACAATAAAATAATCAGGATTGTCTATTCTAAAATCAACCATTTTTGTTATGGCATCCGGTTCAAGCCAGATTAAATCATCATCCAATTTGACATATATAGCATCCTTCTCTGTACAATATTTGTAAAATCCAAATAAAGATTCCAAACCATTAAACTTATTGTCATCAATATAAATTAGATTTATTTTAGGGTATTTTTGTGCTAATAATTCAAAGAAACGTAAGTCCACAGGGTTTAATGTATTTACCCATATATCATATCTGTCAACAACATCATTAGCCAACACATATGGGACTAATAAACTCATGTAACGATGTCGTCCGGCCGCAGTGTTACAAACGACTTTATAACCTCTTCTCATAATTTTATAATGTTAAAAATAGTAATCCCATTCATCTTATCTTTTCTTTTAAAGATTTCAGCATATCATACATATGTATTTTTTGAAGAAAATAATTACGTATACCATACCAAAGCATACACCGTATATTTTTCCTTTGTTGTTCACATAGCAAATCGTCAGTTATAATTCTATTGTAGTTTCTAATGAGAAAGGAAAAATTAGTATCACTTCGAAAAAGGTGTAATTTTGAAATTTCGCTGTCATATTCCAGTGATATTAAATCATTCTTATCCAACTCCTTTTCATATAATTCCTTGATTCGATTAATTACTTGAATCTTAGAATTTAACAAACTTTGATTTTTAGCTACGCTTGTTACTCCATATCCTATTCGGTATACAGAAAAAGCCTTATTAATAAAATAAATATTACTTGCTTTATATATTTGACCGATTACATATATCCAGTCCGCATGATATCCCAAATTGAGTGGGATATCATCCAGTTGTTTTACTAAATTTATACTCATACCTGTATCCCTAAAGTCTAGACCGTATCTTATCTTCACTTTAAATAAATTTTTTCCTTTAAAAGGGGTATTGTCATAGACGATTCTTCTGCCATCAGGATATTGGAAAATACAATTACTGACAAGAAGAAAGTTATCTTTCTTTATATCTATATGATTTTCTGCAATCGCATCATTAAAAGCCTCGAATATTCCATCTTCATACCAATCATCACCGGATAAAAAAGAGACAACATCCCCTGTTGGCTTTTTCTTCAAATAGTTTAGATTCTGAAAAATTCCCATATTATGCTGATTTCTGATTGGTCTAACAATATTAGGATACTTCTTATAATATTCCTGTATGACATCCCATGTACCATCTGTAGAGCAGTCATCGCCGATAATAACTTCATAAGGCAGAACCGACTGCCTAAAGAGAGAATCTAGAGCGGTAGGAAGTAAATGCTCCTGATTGTATGTTATGACTATAACACTATGCTTGATTTTTTCCATTAAATCTATTTTTTAAATATGCAATAAATGAAACCCTTCTATTAAGCTCCTTTACGGTAAACAGAAACGTCAGTACTATCACTGCCAATGCGGACAGATAGAAATATAAACCGGACAGTTCTAATATAAAGCACGACATTGAGCATAACAAGACTGTGAATAGCAGGACTCTATAAAATTGGGTTGTGAAGGTGAATTTATATTTTCTATTGACAATCGAATAAACGACCAAAGCGTAAACTACATAATTAATTATAAAGGCATAGCCCAATCCTTCCAATCCCCAATATATATACCCTAAATAAGAGGATAATAGATAAGTGGAAGCACCGACAGATTCAATCGTCAAGAATAATCTTGTATTTCCCTTTGCTGTCGGAATATAGGACATTGTCCAAGAAACAGCACGGAAAATCATTCCCAAAGTCATCAATTGAACAAAAGGCACAATAGCCAAAAAACTATCGCTTAACAGTATCCGAACGATTAGAGGAAGGAATAGTATGAAACCAATAATGATGGGGCATAATACAATCAAAAGTATCTCTCCTTGTTGGTTAGCAACTCCACGGATGTTTATATCGTCGTTGCAAATGGCAACCAGCCTTGGAAAATAATCGGCTGCGATGGAAGAGAATACCAATCCTACATACATAGTAGTCATTGTAAAACCAGCATTGTACAATCCTACTTCTTCCACATTGCCATACTGCGTTATTATCAATATGATAAAATATCCCACCAATTGGGTCAGCAGGCCAGCAAGGGTCATGACAAACCCCAATTTAATCATCTCCTTACCACCTTGCAGAACCTCTTTTATTCCAAGCTTGACTTTTTCGTATTGTATATTCCGTGCATAATATTTTGAAACTAAAAATGTTATGACGGCGGTCAGAAATATGGCGGGAAGAATCCCATTCAGGCCCAATAAGTAATATAATGGTATTGTTATAATAGCAGAACACAAAGAGGGAATGAAAGATACCTTGGCAGCATCCTCAGTCATTTGCAATCCTTTCAACAATCCTACGTAGCCATTACTGAATGACATGAATATTAACGTAACAGACAAAAGAAGAAAAGAAGACGTATAGCTATAGTCATTGAAAGACCATTGACTCAGCAAAGGAGAACATAAAATAACGGTGGCGCACCCCAAAACTCCCGTACCCCATAAAAGTTTCAAATAGACTGATATCGTCTTATTAAAGACCGATATATCATTCTGACTTTTCGCCAAGGCTATATCTCTGACGGCACTGAACGATATTCCCATACTTGTAATGGACAATATGACATTCAACGGATTGTTTAGCAAACTGTTTACTCCATATCCTGCAGTTCCCAATAGTACAGCTACAAATTTTGACTTTATTAGCATTATCAGTATAACCAACAATTGTGCACTACCAAATATGGAGGTGGCTTTAAATATGCTTCTATAAGCAGCTCGTTCCTTTATTTCCACTTATTCAACAAATATACCACCGTTTCTACTTCCTCTTCCGTTAACACCGGACTCATCGGCAGGCTCAATTCTTCATCATGAATCTGTTCCGTTATTGGGAATGACAGTTTATTCCACTCTTTATAACATTCCTGCTTATGCGGAGGAATAGGGTAATGGATGACGGTCTGCACGCCATTGTCTGCGAGATATTTTTGTAATTCATCCCGTTCCTTTGCCCGGATAGGAAACAGATGGAACACATGGGCAGCCCAGTCTTTCACTATCGGAGTAATGATATTAGGGTTAGTAATATTTTCAATATAATATTTAGCAACTTGTTTACGGATGGCTATATCTTCATCCAAATGTTTTAGTTTCACATCCAGTATGGCAGCCTGTATCTCATCCAGACGACTGTTTCGTCCACAATATTTAAATACATATTTCTTTTGAGAACCGTAATTGGCCAATGCACGCACCACCCGGGCCAATTCTTTATCATTCGTAGTAACAGCACCACCATCACCCAAAGCACCCAAGTTCTTACCCGGATAGAAACTATGACCGGCAGCATTACCCAAAGCACCTGTATGCTTACCATTAAACTTGCAGCCATGAGCTTGTGCATTGTCCTCCACTAGCTTCAATTTATACTTTGTACAAAGTTCTCCTATCTTGTCCGTATAAGCACACTGCCCATAAAGATGGACTACCAGGATAGCCTTAGTACGTTCTGTGATGACTTCCTCTATCTTGGAATCATCAATTTGGTAAGTATCAATGGACGGTTCCACCAATACCGGCTTCAATCCGTTTTCCGTTATGGCAAGAATGGAAGCTATGTATGTATTGGCAGGAACAATTACCTCATCGCCCGGTTGCATTACCCCCATCTCGATATAAGCACGGAATATCCATATCAGGGCATCCAAGCCATTGGCACATCCTATGGCATACTTGGTTCCTATGTAATTGGCATAGTCCGCCTCAAACTTCTCGTTTTCCTTTCCCTGAAGATACCAGCCCCCATCTACCACACGGTTGACAGCTTCATGAATCTCATCGGCATACTTCGTTGTAATTTTCTGTAAATTTAAAAACTTTATCATAATCGTTGTCCTACAATAAACAATGAACTAATTGAAAGAATCTCACCGTCACATTTTATTTCATCTAAAGAAACAGCTGTATCTTGTGTCTTTATCCAAACACTATTTCCATTCTTATAAACCACTCCTCCAGGAATCCCCTTTGATTTGGCAAAGCCTTCAATTGCTGACAAACGAGATATTTCATACACAGTTCCTTTAAATACAAACTTCAGTCCAGTACCTAAAGGAGGTGCAAATACATAAAAACACCGGATTAATTCCTCTGTAGTCACATTCCAATCATAGATAAATCCATCGGCTGGTCTGAACTTTGAACAATAAACAAACTCACTCTTCTTCAAATGCAAATATCTTTCCGGATCATGAACAATATTATACAAGAGCAAAGGTAAAATACTATTCAAATCCTCACTCATAGCTTTTTTAGCATGATAATATGTTTCATTTTCTTTATAGGGATATTTATATTGATAATAAGAAGGACCCGCATCCAAGACTTCAGTAACCCGATGAATAGTATATCCCACATAATTCTCACCATTAATAATTCCCCAACCATTCGCACTATTACCACGCCATTTAGGTAATAATCCCATATGACAATTCACCACCAAATTATCAGCAATGACATCGGAACTTATTATTCTATTATAATTTATTACAAATATCATATCCAACCGCATTGGGGGATATGCATCTGTATAATACACTATATTCAGTTTTTTCAGGCTAGAAAAAAAATCTTCATCCCCTACATTGTCAACTTTTACATAAGCTATTTCTATGTTTGCAGACTGCAATATAGGAATAATATCCAATACGGGATTGCCACATCCCCAAATAGCAATTTTCATAAACCTAAGATATTTTTATAATAATATTCTAAAAGACTACACATATAATCCGCTTCCATTTCAGTCACGCCATCATGGCAAGGAACAAAAAATGCATTCTTTCCATAGAACACACTAGATTCCACACCATTAGATTGCATAAAGACTTTTAATGCCGGATAATCTATATTATCTAACCAGCGGAACAAAAATACTCCCGGGACAACACCTTTATCTAATGAGAAATAAGGAGTTATTCCTATTGAAGACAACCGGTTTTCCAAATACTGATAGTTAGACAGCCTTATTTTTTTTATACTATCTATATTATCCACACTTGGTGATAAATATGACAATATATAAAAATTCAAGTCTTCATCTTCACGATGCAAGAAAGCTAGATCTTTTTTAGGTGAAACCAAAACGCCCCCCATTTGAACAGGAAATGCTTTAGACAGACTGTAAACGATAAAATCACCCACCTTACCTATACTTTCCTCTTCTGTAAAAAACGAATGTGCGCAATCCTCTATTATCGGCAAATTATATTTTTTCAAAGACCAAGCGTCAGGGTATGGATACCCAAATTCATGATTAACAAATATAACTTTCGTCTGTGGCAGTAGCTCTCGTGACCAACGACAATATTTCTCTATTTCTTTGGTCACACAACCACTGATATAAAAGTTACCGGAAGTTGTGAAGATTGTGACCACATCTTCTTTTGACAAATTGAAAGATGACAAAGCTATGGATATAGCTGACCTACCTTTCTGAACCAGTTGATAATTATGGAATCTTTTGCTAAGATAGGCCGAACTGATTCCCATACTTTTCTCAGAAAATGTTTTTTTTTGTAAATGAACATTCTTGAAAGGAGCAATCCGAATAACCGGAGTTAATTCGGGACTTGGATCTATAACAAGATTATTGTATAGTATATTTTTCATCATACTCTACAGAATAAAAGTATATTTCAGTGAAGCTGTACATCCAATATTTTCTTTAAACTCACAAAGTCCATAATTGGGAATACCATTTTCTGTTGAGGGGCCTATATCCAGTATCTTCAATCCTTTTGAATGATAATACTTAATCGGCTTATAACCAGAAAAAATCAATAGATTATTTTTAAAAGAATAAATATCATTTTCATCCAGTGATGAGCAAACACATAAACTCCTATCCTTTGTCACAACTTTCAACTTTGGGAAAACGCAAATCAAACTCTTGTAAGCAGCTAACGCTCCCCAACCATCACCTAATAAAACAATATCTTTAACTTCAAACTCACCCATAACTTCTTATAAATCATATTCATAAATATCATAACACATTCCACGGCCGCCAAAACCTTCCTTCTGAAAGATTAAAGACTCATTTAAAACAGTCCCCATATTCTCTGTTGATTGCCCAAAATCAAAATAAGGATAGTTTGTGTATTCGTGATTTATCAGATAATCGAAAAGTAAATCTAGCACACCCAATTCTTTTCCTTCAATATTAGCTGATATATATTGTGTATGGACAACTTGTTTGGTAATATATAGTAAAGACCCTCCCAAGGCGATATCATCTTTGTATGCCAAATATAATTTTATGTTTTGTGGGAATCGGGACTGCAACAATTGCAACTCAGACAAGGTATGTACAGGTGCAACTCCATATTTATTCTTTAAGTTCGTATCAAGAATTTCCCAAAAAGCAGACAGATCATTGCTTTGTCTGACGGTTATACCATTTGACAAAGCCTTTCTTATCCCGGATTTCCTTGATTCTATAAACTTCATCTTGTCTGACTGAATAATGGTAGAAGAAATATTCCGACCTATTATTTTGGAATTGCTAGTGCGAAACAATGCATACAAGTCTTCCTGTGCAGGATGTTGATGATAAATGAATGGAATCGGTTTATAAATAACCTTCTCAAAACCGAATTCCTTCAAACAAGCATTAATCACCCGAAACATTTCCACACTATCTGCTACCGTCACTTTATCACTCATTATCAAACCACCATAAGTCAGTCCTTGGTGAGAATATAATACACTGCCCATTTTATTGGCAGGTAATAATGAGTAAAGTTTGCCCTTCCGATATATCATTAAAGAATGATCTTCAAATCTATCTGAATGATAATCCATATAATTCCTATCAAAAAGGAATGTCCCATTCTTAGAATTTAAGACAAATTTATTCCAAATTGCCTTTTGGTCTGCCGTATATTTTTCAATTTCAAACATAGTTATTCTGATTTATGCCAGATATTTAGTATCTGTTCCTATTAAATCGGACAGAACATCTGATAATGGATGAATCATCCTTTCTTATATTCTAAAAAACATTGATAATCACGTATATAATCACCTTCATCATAAATATGAGAAGCCAAAACCAGGCATACAGAACCAGAAGAAAAATCATCCAAAGTACGCCAGATGCCGGAAACGACATATAGCCCCTGATAGGGACGGTTCAGCAGAAAAGTACGCTTCACTTTACCATCATCGAGTGTGACAGAGAAACTTCCACTGGCAGCCACTATCAATTGGCTCAATTCTCTATGGGCATGTCCGCCACGGCTCTCACCGCCCGGCACATCGTATAAGTAATAGCTACGTTTTACCTCAAAAGGAATCGTTGTACTATTCTCCACCACTGTAATATTACCTTTCTCATGGTGGTGTTTATCCAATTCTATAATGGTACAGTCATAAACTGAACTACTCTTCATCATTTATCTTTTTTAAATTCGTTATAATCAAACACATAATCCTGCACATCATATGGTGTGGAAGCCAAAACCAATGCCAGAGAATTGGTAGAAAAATTCTCCATCTGCCGCCATAATCCCTTAGGAACATACAGTCCATAATAAGAACGGTTCAAATGAAAGACCTTACGCTCTTTTCCGTCATCCAGTAACACATCGAAACTACCCGAAAGGGCTACAATAAATTCCTGATTCTCCTTATAAGCATGACCACCACGCTTTTCACCGCCCGGTACATCATAAATCCAATAAGTACGTACTATCTTGAAAGGTATTTGTTTAAACTGTTCTATAAAAGACAGGTTACCACGCCGGTCTAAGAACTTAGGTAATTCAATGATTTTTGCTTCCATATATTATATCATTTAGGAAATAACTTATCCCAATTTTCCACTATATCTTTAGAATCTCCTATCCTAATCGTCTTACCTTGAAAATCTTGCTATACAAAATATTCATTACCATCATCATCTTGATGAATAGTCTCAAAACTATCTCTATCATTTCTCAAAGGTTTACGATATGTTTCGTGTAAATCAAATTATTTTGCGATATTCTGTGCACTTACAAGATTTGCCTTTAATTTCTCTTCGGAACTATCATAAGTACATTTCCTGTTTAACTCATCCAACATACTTTTCACGAAAGCAGTACTCTTTATGGGATTTTTAAAGGCCTTTTTCATCTCACTATTTAGTCTCGCAACATCAGAGTTCTTCCCATGACGATTTTCTATCTCCATATCTTTGTCTGCATTGAGATAAAGAAGAACCTCAATACCCGGATATTTATTTCTATTCATTCTTTTATGAATATGGATTCGATGAACAAAGTAAACGGGTTGTCCATTAGCCCTGTCGTGATTATCAATAGATACTGTTTGGCCTTTTATCAGTTCAATCATAATAAATAATCAAAAACTCCCTGCACGTATTCTGCTAATTCCGTAAGCACTCTTATCTAAACATTGTCGTTCTCAGCATTATATGCCAGTTCGCTAACTCCCTCAAAAAAACGATAAAGTTGCAACATCTTAGTTCGCAAATTTTCTATATCAATCAAATCATGGAACGAGTTGTCTTGTTGAGCTTCTCCCTGCTTGTCTTTCTGATAAGGATATCTAAAAGTCATGGAATAACGGTCTTTATCATCAAATTCCAGAATCAATTTTCCAACTACAGGAAGTTCCTTATCCTCTTTATCCAAAAAAATATATAGTGAATCCCACAAACTAGTTAAAGTATGATTTTTATCATTCTTATATTGTCCTCCTAGATTTTCAAAAGAAGAAATTGATTCTTTCATGGTTAGTTCCAAATACTGCCGGAAATTAAATAATGCAGGAAAAACATAGCTGTCCTTTGCCAAATTACCATTTAATTCTTTTATTATATTCAGAAGATTTAAAGCCGAATTGATATAACCTTCAGGCATGAAAAGACCTTTTTTCTTTCTAGAATTAGTCAAAAAAGAATCTTCTACATTTTTACTTCCTCTAAATAAAGAGTCACCCTTCTTCAAAGATTCTACTTCTAGACATTCAGATGCGGCATCGCTAATCTCAATACAAGGTATATCTTTCATCTCTTTATTTATAAAATTTCGAATAGTTCTTTTTTCAATCTGCTTTTTAAAAGCTTTTTTAAATTGATATCTTCTTCTTTTTCTCATTCTTATAAATAAATCACTACATTTTTAATAGAAACAAACATCACAATTCCTGTCCACTCAATTGTCGATAGAGGCTCAAAGCATATTTATCCGTCATGCCAGATACAAAATCCACAATCATTCGCAGTTTGTGATAATTATCAAGTTTCTCCAAGTCAAATTCACAAAAGTCATCACTTGTAAAAAAGCAATAAGCAGGACAATCTTCATCCATCTCATAACGAGCGACATTCAGACAAGTTTTCGACAGAATACTTTTGACTCTTTTTCGATATTGCTGGTCTGTACTGAAAACATATTCAATTAAAAAATCAAGCAACCCGGAGATCACTGCAACTCCTGTAAGTTCTACCTTCTGAATTTCATCTCTCGTAAAAATATACCGTTGAGCAAAACTTTGAAATGCCTTCGACAATTGCCAGTCATCGTCCTCTATCAATTCTTTGCTGTATTTACCTTTATCAATTTCTTCTAAATGAGTTAGATAATTCCTTGTTGCCAATTCTACAAAATACTTGATAACCTTAATCCTAAAATCTACCATTTTTCGTTTTTGACTCTTTTCTATCTTTTCTGAAGAACTTTCAACAACTAAATGAGAGGATAAATTAAAGAAGTTGCAACAATTGAATGACTTGTCTATTTTTTTATGTTTTGTAATATACTGGTCAATAAAATCAATAACCTCATCAAACGTATACCAACCTTGGTTCAAGCAATCTACAATATCCATAATGTTATAACTGATAGAATCTGCCGCTTCCACTAAGAAACAAAGTGGATGCCGCTTTATTTTCCCTTCCCTGGTTTCCAGCCCACAAGCCTTCACCATCTTCTGAAAAACATTTCTTTCTGAAGTAAATACTCCATGCTTTTTATCTCCAATATACGGTGTTTTCTTACTATTCTCAATGTTAGGATATTTAATATAAGCGCCTAAAGTTGCAAACGTTAGATTCAACCCGTTAAGATCGCCGATATATTGAAGTTTGGCTAGTACACGTAATCCTTGTGCATTACCATCAAATTCTAAAAAATCACACTTTTGAGCTTCTTCCACAATCTGCCCGGTACGTTCAAAATAATCCTTAAAGTATTTCTGAATAATTGATTCTCCAAAATGTCCAAAGGGCGGATTACCAATATCATGTACCAATGACGCTGTTTTTAAAATGATAGGTATTTGTTGCTCCAAATTCCAAGTTTCTTCTTTACCGTACAATGCCATAAACTCTTCATTCCGACAGATGCTTATCCCTAAAGAGTATGCAATGCTCATAACTTCCAAGGAATGCGTCAAACGTGTGTGCATGCTATCTCCACTAGTAAGTGGCATTACCTGAGCTTTATCATGCATCCGGCGGATAGCCGAACTAAAAATAGCACGTCCCATATCACTCTCGAAATCATTTCTTGCATCATTTTCTTTAGTACGTTGTGAGACTCTATCACGTCCTGTAGACAAGTACTTGTTCCAATCTAACCTATACATAATTTTATTTTTAGATACTCTTTATAAATTTCTCTATTTCCATATCGCTATAGAGCACCAAACCAAAATGAGACTGTTGTACCTCAAAAAAGTTCATGGCAGGGTTATATCGTTTTTTTACCCATTTGGACAAATCGGATGAAATAGCAAACCCATACTTTTGTCTATAATACAGGGTATTGATAATACATAACGGCTCATTGGGGTTATCAGGACAAATAATGTTCATTTCTTGAGTATTTAAAAAATCAAGAAATTCTTTTCGATATATGAATTTCTCTTTCTGAAAATCAAATACAATAGCTGAAAAATTAAAGAACACTGTATTTATTAATATATAAGGATTGGCTTTTAGATTATTTCGTTTAATATTCCAAGTTTCACCCATTCCCCAAATGTCAAAGCTAAGATGTTTATACTTTAACTTTATACCTCCCAAATTATTTTTCCTCACCTCAACATTCTTCAAATTGCTTAGAAGCAAATCCAAATGATTGGTATTTTGCAGGACAACATCAATATCACGTACACCACTAAACATTCCAGTGAAGAAATCCCGGATAACACCACTAAAAATAAAGACTTGATTATACTTAGCCACAAAATTTAGTAATTCCCAAAGTTCTTCATCTCCTAAAACAAGTTCAAGGAGACGTTTGAACGACCGCTCTTGATTACGAATATCTTTATCTGTCATAAAGGTATTTTATTAGCATCCAATTTTGACGCATAGTTCAAAGTTCAAGGGGTAGCGTCCAATTTTGACGTATGCCATAGAATAAGCCGCATTAAAGCGGTTTTCCTATAAATATCGTCAAAAGTTGGATTATATTTTAATGTTTATTATTGATTATCCCGATAGTCATCGGCAATAAATTTTCATAATCAGTACGACCAAGCACAATCTGCTTGAAGAACTCCTTCAGATATTGCAGTACAGGGACGCCTTGTATCTTGCAGGTAGATATAATCGTATAGTAGGCAGCAGACACGCCGACCATCTTTCCACTTCCGAAAAACAAAGAGTTCTTACACTCTCCGGCTAAAGGGCAGATGAAATGCTCAGCAATGGAATGGTCGATACTGTATAAGCCGTCATGAGTATATGCAAACAGCTGAGTCCAAAAAGTATTCATATAACGAAGAGCCTTTTCCATCAGTTCACCACGCGGCGAATGACTTTCACTCAATAAGGCATCAAGTTTACTGCGTAAACGGATTATGATTTCTCTTGTCTTAAAATTGTTCCGACAAATCTTTATCTATTCTGCAGACAACTACCCCTTTTCATAGTCTCCTCAAACAGGTTATAAGGTAGCTTGTTCCTAAAGCAGAAATTCTACATCGACTCATCGGTCGGAACAGCTTCTGCTTTGTACTGAATAAAAAATCTTTTAAAATCAGAGTCGCTGTACATGATTATATGTTTTGGTTACAGCAACAAAGCTCTGAATTATTTATATAAATTCATAGACGTCTTTTTTGGACGCTAACACAAATCTGCGTACTGATAATATAATGTTTAAATGTTCAAACTTTAAAATTTAAGCCCTAATTTGAGTACAAACCCAAAGATACCCTTTAAGAAAAATGACAAAGTTCCTCCTCAAGCAGCTTATTGAGATGAGGAAACATCCGCTCTATCTTACGGCAACAAACTTTATTGAAAAAGAAGTCCATATCATCCAGAAGTTCATCGGCCAAATCATCACCCATATCGCCACCGTAACCGCTTGCCACCACAGCTATGGCACTCAACCTGCTGGAAGCCTTCACAGCCTTACCCGCTCTTTTGTCATGGTTCAGCTGATAGGGCAATGCATTGAACAATATATTGCAGTAGCGCAACAATTCGAAATATTCATCGGACTCGGTGAGGTAAGCGGCCAGCATCTCTCCTTGATACTGACGAAGCAGAAGAAAACATTTGTTATGACGAAATGACTTCTCCAATGCGTGAGTCATACTCCAGAACAAAACATGAGACAGGACTATACGGTCCTCATTAGGATGGTAATAAAACACATCATCCTTTGGGTCTTTGCTTACCTGATACATTCTTTCCACTTCATTAAAGAATTGCTTCCGCACGTCTCTTTTACTATCACTCTGCATAATTTATTTTTTTATATATTCTGACAGAGGCATAGTCTGAATGGAACCATCTTTATACATTTGACGAATACCAACAAGAACAGGTTCATATCTCCATGCCTTAAATTTTTCGGGAAACAAAGGTTCCCCGTTTGGACAATAGACTCACGCTGGCTAAGATAAAGCAACTTGTGCAATTTCATCTCGTCAATGCAAAGACCAAACTGTTCCTTATAATGCTGGCATATATAGGATGCTATGTTTATTACATCTATCATAGGACTTCAGTTATTTATACAACAAAGATAGGCAAAATATCGAAAGAGAGATGTTTGTATCCCTTTTTCAACCTAATAATTTCAATAAATTCTACTATTGACACTCTCATTAGTAATCACGCTTCTTTGTATAGTCACTTTTGCTACTCCACCTTCTCAAACGGAAAAGCCTGAAGATAACTAATAGCCACCGTCATATTACCAAAAGCAAACACCAGCTTTGTATTCCGATGCAGACGCATGATGCACCCCTCCTTCCCTTGAAAAACACCACCCGTAATACGTATCTTCTGCTTTTTCTGAATATACTCCTCAAGAGGCTTATCCATCAGTTCAATGTTATAAGGCATGGATTCATACAGATAAATAAATTCTTCCATCTGTCTATGGGGAATAACAGCCACGCTATAGGAATTGCGGTCTTTTGCAAGATACTGCCGGGGGAACAGATGAGTAAGGATGAGATTCAATTCATCCAACGGGGCACATACAAACAGATAACCATCACCCGTGATTTCCTTTTCATCCGTCAAAGCGTTCAACTTCTGTACAGAGCCTGTCGCGAACGCCTCCTTTACAGCAAAGGCAGACTCCCGACGGGCCGCATATTCTTCCTTGCTATAAGGACACCGCTCAAAACGTCTTTTATGGTCAGCAGAGGTATATGAAAACACTTTGAAGCAGAAATATCTTTCTTCCTTTATGCCAGACCGGGTATTAATCATCACAGCCCTCCTGCCGGTAAAGATTTCGATATAGCGTTTCAACTCTCTGTTGCGCAGGAACATATAATACCACTTGTGATCAGGATATTCTTTCTCTTCCCCCGTCTGTGACGTGGTTATCAGATCTGACCCCTGGTCTGGGCAGGAAGCGATTGAACTGCATGGCAGTAACCTAGGCGCTTTACCCGTTATGTTTTGATTCTGTGGAAAGGAGTATTCAGTACCCAAATCCGCATCATTACAGATTTGCATCAAAACATAAATTATTTATCATTTGTACTTCTAAAATGAAGGCTTGTTGAAGCTTCATTCTTGGGGTTCTCTTAGTAAGAGATCCCCTTCTCTATTTAATTTATTGATAATGTGAAATATACACATCGTAATTCATAACCTTTTACGAACAATTCTCATACATTTCTTGTTAAAAGCATTTTAAAACAACAAAAGATTTCCATTTCTTGGGAATTATAGCTACTTTTGCAGCCAAATGGGGATCTCTTACTAAGAGAACCCCATTTTTTATAAAACGAATCATGCTATCAAACAGCTGATTTTCAGATTTATCACACTTGTTTATGATAAAAAATAAATTATCCTAAATTAGATATCACACGAAGTCACACAGCATTTCCTAATGGCACGATCCTTTAGATCAGCATTCTGCATATTTCTATATCTCCCCATACAAAATCATTCAATATTTTGTATCTATCACCAACAAGGCATATTTTGATTACTTTGCCGAATATTGAATATTCCCCCAGCTCTTATGTTAGGATTTTAGAAATATTTCTCCGAAAATGATCTGATTTTATCCAAGCCAATAGAACATTCAGGCTGTCATCCTACAGCCTGAATGAATACTTCCCCTACAGCCCCCTTAAAATAATCTGATTGGCTCTGTCTATCTGTGAAGTGGAGATGGATGCCAGATAAATATGAGTGGTCTTTTCATTATCGTGCCCCAACCCTTCGCGGATGATGTCTGTAGACACCTTCCTGTCCTGCGCTATGCTGGCCCAGCTATGGCGCGCCACATAGAAAGTCAACGGCGCTTTTAATCCCAGCCGCAAGCCTATTTTATTCAAGCCCCGTCCTATCTGCTTGGCCCTCAGTTTATATTGCTTGCGGTCATTTATGTCACAATACCGCAAGATAGGCAGCAGATACTCGGAACTGTCATCCTTGTATTTATCCACAATCTCCTGCATCAGCTCCTCCCACAGAATAGTCAGCCGCTGCCCGGTCTTTTTCCGGCTGTATGTCAGAATTCCATTCTGGAGGTTGCTCTTCTTCAAGTGTGCCATATCAATAAACGACATGCCCCGGGTATAGAAACTGAAAAGGAAAATATCCCTTGCCAGCTCCAACTGGGGTTCGAATGACAAATCAAGCTCCTTGATCATTTTGATGATTTTAAAGGGAACGGCCCGTTTTACGGTCTTGTCTATGCCGGTATAGACATGTTTGAAAGGTTTCTTGTCGGTGGTATAGCCTTGCTCTACAGCCAGGTTATACACACTCCGCCAGATTCTCATATAATAGGAAGTACTGTTCTTTACCAAGCCCTTCTCTTTCAGATAGGCTTCATACATCTCCATCAGCTCCGAATCAAAGGCTTCAAAACTCAGATCCTCATTCTTTCTGAATTGGATAAAGCTGTTCATTGTCGAGGTATAGCCTTCTGCCGTCCGTCCCCTTTTCTGCCGCTCCAGTTTATTGATACATCGTTGCATGAAGTTGAACACACTCTCTACAGAAGGGATTTTCTGGAAAGAAGCCACGATATCATCAATGGTGTATTCCACACCGGTCCGCTCCAGATCATTGATAATACCTTGTAACCGCGTCATCTCCCAATTCGTCTGGTCACGTATCAGCAGAAGACGCGCTTTACATTCAGACTGTGTTGAAATAAGCAGACTGCCGGTGGAGTCGTCCCACTCGGAAGGCATGATCCGATAAGAAGTCTTGATGAGCCGTGTCAGTCTGTAATGAATAATTTGATAACTTAATACGCCCTTTTTTCCTTTTACGCTCGATGGGCGGAATTTCAATTTAATGGATGCCATATTTCTTTTCTATATTATGGTTTTGTTATTCAAAACGAATATAGCAATATGGCATCAGGTACACTGTTGCACCTCCGGTTATTCTATCCTTCTATCTCGCTCAGTTCCAACCAGCGCATGGTCTTTTCATCAATCAAATCATTCAGTTCCGGCAACCGTTTGGATTTCTCCGTCAGTTCCTCCACTCCCAGCGTACCGCTGCAAAGGGCGGCTTCTATATCGGCCTTCTCCTGTTCCAGCCCGGCTATTTCTTGTTCCAGCTGCTCGAACTCTTTCTTTTCCTTGAAAGACATTTTCCGCTTGTCATTCAGGCGCACGCGGGCGGTCTTTTCCTCCTTCGGCTTCTCCGCCTCTTTCTCGCGCTGCTCTTTCGCCTCGCGCCAGTCACGATAATCGGAGTAGTTACCCGGAAAATCACGAATGTCTCCCTGTCCCTTGAATACCAGCAAGTGATCTACCACCTTGTCCATGAAATAGCGGTCGTGGCTTACTACGATTACACAACCCTTGAAGTTCTGCAAATATTCTTCCAAAACCTGAAGGGTGATGATATCGAGATCGTTGGTAGGCTCATCCAGCACCAGGAAGTTGGGATTGCGCATCAGCACCGTACACAGGTACAGGCGGCGGCGTTCTCCCCCACTCAGTTTATATACATAGCTATGCTGTGTTTCGGGGGTAAACAGAAAATGTTGCAGGAACTGGGATGCGGTCAGTTTCTTGCCATTTCCCAATTCGATGACTTCGGCAATATCCTGCACCACGTCAATGACCTTCATTTGCTCGTCAAACTTCAGGCCGTCCTGAGAATAGTATCCGAAACGGACTGTCTCACCGATATCCAGTGTTCCACTGTCCGGCTTCTGTTCGCCCATCAATATTTTAATGAACGTGGACTTTCCCGTACCATTGTTTCCCACGATGCCCATCTTCTCATAACGGGCAAAGATATACGAGAAATCTTCCAGAATCTTCAAATCACCGAAACGCTTGTACAGATGATCCGCCTCAAAAATCTTGGAGCCGATGTAAGAGGCTTTCATATCCAGTTTCACATTGCCATCGTTGAAACGCTGCTTCGCCACTTTCTCCAGTTCGTAGAAAGCTTCTTCCCGATAACGCGCTTTATGTCCGCGTGCCTGAGGCATACGGCGCATCCACTCCAGTTCTGTGCGGTACAAGTTATTGGCACGGGCTATTTCGGCATTGGTCGCCTCGATACGCTCCTGCCTCTTTTCCAAGTAATAGCTGTAGTTCCCTTTATATGAATAAACCTGCTGATTGTCTATCTCGATAATTTCAGAGCAGACGCGGTCCAAGAAATAACGGTCGTGCGTCACCATGAGCAGACTGATGTTTCCCCGGCCGAGATACCCCTCCAGCCACTCCGTCATATCCAGATCAAGATGGTTGGTAGGCTCGTCCAAAATCAGGAAATCGGGCTCGGTTATCAGCACATTCGCCAAAGCCACCCGTTTCAACTGACCTCCGGAAAGATGTTTGATCTGCTGGCTGAAATCCCGGATTTTTAATTGAGAAAGGATTTGTTTCGCCTTCCGTTCATAATCCCATGCCTTTTCGTGCTCCATCCGTGCCAACAGCTCTTCCAGTCCCGGATTGCCTTCGGTTTCCATGCAGCTTTCATATTCTTTGATGAGTTCCACCGTGCTGTTTCCGTGATAGAAACAGGCTTCGAGCACGGTCAGGTCTTCGGGATAATGTGGGTCTTGCTCCAAATAGCCCACCCGCAGATCACGACGAAAGACGATGCTTCCTTCATCATATCCCTCCTTACCGGCTATTATATTAAGTAAGGTAGTCTTGCCTGTACCGTTCTTTGCTATCAGACCGATGCGTTGTCCTTCGGCCACTCCAAATGAAATCTTCCGGAACAATACCAAGTCACCGAATGATTTGGTAAGCCCGTCTACTTGCATATATGGGGTCATTATTTGTCTATTTATTTAAATCATCCAACACTGCCTCCGCCTCTCGCTTAATTTTCCTGAATTCAGATTTCAAGTCGCAGGGGAGTCCCTTTTTAGCTTTTCCCCACACCAGTGCGGCAGGGTCCAGCACCATATCCGAACACATAAACTGCAAGGCGGGATATTCTTTCTGTCCCTCAATGACAGTCACCCATTCCATACCTTCCATCTCATTCACCAGAATGGCTCCGAAGGCAATACCGAAATTCTCCCACGCCATACGCTGCTGGGTCTGGAAACGTCCGCTGTCTATTACTTGCTGTATACTGTCAATATCGCTCTCCGACGCAGTAAAATCCTTGGTGAGTTGCTTTTTAATCGCGGTAGAAGCCCACTCAAAGGCGGTGTTCACCTCCCCGATTTCCAAAACACGGATCGGAATGATCTCACGCGGGTGACTTACACCTTCTTTGCGGATCTGTAAAGACCGGATGATTTCTTCTGCCGGATGCTTGTCTCCTCCTTTGGACACGGTAAAAGAACATTCGAAAGAGAGATTCTCCTCTCCTGTCATCCAGATATGAGTGGTGTACCAGGCGCCTTCTTCCTGAAAAGTTTCCGCGCTGTAAGCACAATCCCACTTGCCCACTTTCACCAGGGCGGAAGAGGTATTTTCTTTCAATTCGTATGCGATGCACTGCGGACCATAGTCAGCTGCTTCATCCTTATAAGCAGATATGCGGAAATTACCTGTCCACCGGTCAGGGTTATAGAATAAAAAACTCTCTTCTGTATCTTCAAACTCGTGCCAGCCCATCGGGTATTCCAATGAGAACCAGCCACCGGGAGAAATGTATTTCATAGTCTCTATCTTTTTAATTCATTACTAACGGAAACGATTGTTTTACTTCACCGGCAATATCTCAATCCAGTAATCATCAGGATCATTGATGAAATACAAGCCCATAGCGGTGTTCTCGAAGCAAACACATCCCATTTCCTTATGGAATTTACGAACTTCGTCATAATCACCTTCCACACGCAGACACAGATGGCTTTCGTTCTCACCCAACTCGTATGGCTGGGTATGATCACGCAACCAAGTCAGTTCCAACAAGAAATTGCTGTGGTCATCGGCCATATACACCAGCACGAAGGAACCGTCCGAAGCTTCCTTACGATGAGACTCATGCAAACCTAATGCTGTTTCATAAAACTTGATACTCTTGTCCAGATCAGTTACATTGATATTGAAATGATCAAATCTTCCTTTTACTTTCATATTGTGTTATTCTTTTGTTATTCAATCTCTATTTTTTGTCCGCGATACGTCAATGACACAAAACGCACTCCATGCGCTTCGGCAAAGTCGCAGAAAGCATTTGCCTTGGCATACTCCGGTGTGAAATGCATGGGTACAAAGATATGAGTTTTTATCTTTGTTACAAACTGTCCGGCACCCCGCATGTATTCTTTTCCCAAACGGGGATCAACGGGAAACATGGCCACATCCACTTCGGGAGTATAGGCGTAAAGATCATCCAGCTCATGCAGGAAATTCTTCTCGGCCCCCTTCCACTCCGCCTCGGTACTCTCATCCATCCAATGCCAGTTATTCAAATCACCGGCATGAAAAATCTTTTTTCCACCTGCCTGAAGCAAAAACGATACTCCTACATCCGTGGAACCGAAAGCACGCACGCTCAATGTTTCATCCTTATATTCCTCTCCTTTTTTCAGCCAGACGGCATCTTCTTTCTGCGCCCTGCGATGACGCAAAATGTCTTTCGAGAAAATATAGATGATATCCGGCCGCTGTTCACGCCATTGCAATACCTCTTTATTAAAATGATCCGGATGAAAATGACTGGCCAGCACATACAGTTTTCCGGGTCTCCGCAATAATTCGCTGTGTACAATTCCTTCCGGCATTCCGGCCTCTTGATTGCTGAAAGTCCCATCCATCAGCCGGTTCAAATCCGACTGCGCCTGTCCATCCTCCGAATCACGGTAATAATCCATGATTACAGTGAAGCCATCGCCTGACAAGGCGAATCCGCTATGATATATATAAGTAAGTTCCATATCCATACAACAAATTTATTTACCGATAGGTTGTACCTGCGCACGGGTCTTTTTATCAATTTCCAGAAACATATAATTCACTTTACCCGAATGTATCAGGGAGTCATTCTCCCGGTATTTCCTCGTAGCGTATTCCTTTGATTTCTCGTAGGTCAGTTTCGACATCTGGTTCTGGGATTTGCCCACCATGGTAGAATCCAACTTCTCATCCGGAAAGAAATCATCCAGATTCACATCTCCTATCATCGTGGTTTCCAGAAAATTCATATTCTTGTGTGATTTGTCTGTGTAATAACCCACAAACATATGTCCCGGAATACGCACCAGAATAGGATTGATATTGATGGCTTTCATCAGTGAAGCCAGCAACACGCTGCCATCCACACAGTTTATCTGCGAGGATTCCAGCGCATCGTCCAAGGTACGGACGCGCTGTGTATAAACCACATTGGACGAAAGACTGGTATTGGTGGTGGAGCTATACTTAAAGTTCCGCTTTTGCAACACATTCCACAATGCATAGACCTGTTTGTCCACATTCTCCGACTGGTGTGCATTACCTTGATACCCAAGAAAACGATTGACGATACGTGTATCCAAGGCTTCACGCAATAATTTGTCAATCTGAGGATGCTCCTCGTTGACGTAGGCCGCAAAAAACTCTCCCGTATCGTGAAACTTCATTTTATCGTCCACGTATCCTAAAGGACACTCATTGATACTGCGCATTGAGATGGTTTTCAAACGC
>ULMM01017225.1_pt1 | contig 21661 bp, 17 predicted proteins | sample 1951661 | NCBI WGS metagenome assembly ULMM01 (sample SAMEA4835551, study PRJEB28245) | human gut metagenome | biome: gut microbiome; material: fecal sample | place: Denmark | collected 2008 | reverse complement strand
ACAGTAGTAATGATGCTGCCGCCAATTATTGTTTTTCTAATATGTCAAGGCTCTGTCATAGAAACAATGACATATTCCGGGATTAAAGGTTAGGGAATGGTGAATACGGTAATGACAAAGTTGAAAATAATATTTATTGCCGTCTTTCTTGTAACGGTTTTAGCTTTTCCGTGTCAGGCACTCTCGACAGGCACAGCTTATATGTATGATGCAAATGGAAATTCCTATGCTTCGCCGGAGGCTTATGTGCCAAGTAATTTTATCAGCGGTATTTCTTTGAAAACAGGTGCGTTTTCAACGCCACAAGATATTTATGTAGATTCAAATAGAAATATCTATATATCAGATACCGGAAATAACAGAATTATTGTTGTAGACAAAAACTTACATGTGACGCGAATTGTAAATGAGGTTTTGATACAGGGTGAAAAAAGTGCGTTGTCAAACCCTAATGGAATCTTCTTTGGAAATGACGGACTTTTATACATCTGTGATACAGGAAACTCCAGAGTTATTGCACTGGATAGCAATAATAATGTGCGTAGAAATATTACAGGTGATGATATAATTGCCGTTAATGAAAATTTGCAATTCAGACCGGAAAAAGTCGTAGCAGATAATGAGGGAATAGTGTATATTGTTTCTTCGGATATTTATCAAGGAATTTTACAATATGATACAGAGGACAAGTTTGTAGGATTTTTTTCTCCTAATGAGGTAACGGTCTCAATTGGGGTAAGGCTAAAAGCAATGTGGAAACGCATATTTTCTGAGGAACAGTATAATTACACCGAAAAGATATTACCTGTAGCTTATAATAATTTATTTATTGGAACACAACAGTTGATTTATACTACCGCAATCGGTGTAGAACAGGGCAATGAAATTAAATGCATGAATGCGATGGGAACCAATATTTTGGTTACTCCGCAAATACAACGCGGTGAAGTAAGCTATGGCGATTTAGAAACCTCCTATGAAAATAACACGCTTATCAAGAGCAATTTTGTCGATGTTTGCGCTGATGAAGACGGAATGTTTGCTGCTTTGGATGAAACAAGACAACGCGTTTTCTTGTATGACAGCGAATGTAATCTAATATGTGTTTTCGGAAGCAAGGGCAGCACATTAGGTCAATTTATTAGTGCACGAGCAATCGAAAAATGCGGTAAAGATTTCTTGGTATTAGACTCGGAAACTGGAAGGATAACATTTTTTACTCCTACTGAGTACATTGAAAAAGTAATTGATGCTTTGGCGTACTATAAAGCCGGTAAATATGAAGAATCGGTAAATAAGTGGGAAAACATTCTCAGTTATGACAGTAATTATACGATTGCGTATCGAAGTATTGGCAGGGCATATTTGCAGCGCGGCGATACTGAAAAGGCAATGAAAATGCTGAAAAAAGGCAATGACAGATTTTATTACTCTTTGGCTTTAAAGGAAAACAGAAAAGAGTTTTTACGCAATAATTTACTATGGATTTTACCCGTGGTAATTATAGTAATTACCGTTATTATTATTGGTATAAAAAAAATCAGGTTGTGGCTCTTGTCATATAGGACTAATAGAAGGGGGCGTTAATGATGAATGAAGAAAAGAAAGTGTTAAGCATTCAAAATAAGGAAAAAATTCATATTCTTTTTCGTCTTTTAACTCATCCCATTGACGCTCTGAATGATGTGAAGTATGAAAAAAAAGGATCACTGACTATTGCAAATATTATTTTATTTTTGTTTTTTTTAGTGCATATGTTTTCTTCTTCAAAAACGGGCTATCTTTTTCTTTCATCTAATGAAGTGAAGGTAAATATAATTTCGGTCTTTTTAACTTCCGTCGGTGCGGTTGCATTATGGAATGTTTGTAATTGGGCGGTATGCACATTGTTTGATGGAGAAGGATCATTTCGTGAAATTTGGATAATGACTTGCTATTCTATTTTACCGTATGTAATATTACAGCCAATGATAGTTTTATTTTCAAATGTTCTTTCCATTGATGAAACGGTCTTATACTCTACATTGAGTACATTAGCAATGGCTTGGTTTTTACTTCTGGCCTTTTTGAGTATGATGGTTTGTCAGCAGTTTACAGTCACAAAAACAATTGTATTGGCTATAGTAACTTTTCTTGCTATTCTTGCTGTGGCGTTCTTGGCCTTAATGCTTTTTAGCACATCACAACAAATCATCGGTTTTGTTAAAAATATTGTTTTGGAGTTGTTGTTATGAGGGCAAATAAAATGTTACGAAAAGGCGTTGCAGTTATGCTTTGTATCGTCATTTCATCATTCATAATAGCAATAGTGCCATCAACAAAAATCGGTGCAGCACCGGTGGATGATTCGATTCTGGTTTGTGAGAACAATCAATTGGGATTATATGTTAATCCTAATACGGCAGTAATCAGCGTTCTTGATAAACACAGTAATAAACTTTGGAATTCAAATCCTGAAACCGGCGATTCTGATGATGCGCGGCTTAACTCGCAGATTGTAGTATCGTTTTTTGATGAACTCAGGAATATAGTTACTGTTAACAGTTATGAGGGCTCTGTATCTCCCAAGACATTTAAAATCAAAACTATTGTAAAAAATAATGAAACAACAGGCTTTCGAGTTATTTACAATTTTGAAAATGAAAATCATCGTTTCAGTATCCCAATTATAGTAACATTGAAAAGCAAATATTTAGAAGTCACTATTGATTATAAGCATATTAAAGAATATGGGACTTCAAAAGTCTGTCAAATCGACTTGATGCCATTGATGGGGGCAGGTTCACCGACAGATTCCGGTTATTTGTTTTTGCCGGATGGCAGCGGCGGTATTGTTGATTTTGCAAATATTACAGAAAATAATACCGACTATGATGAGCCTGTGTATGGTTATGATGGCGGGATTGATGTTACTTTATCACAATTGCCACACCGGGAGGGCATTAAAATGCCGGTTTTCGGTATTAAATGCGGTTCTGATGCTATATTTGGCATTATTACAGAACAGGAAGCATTGGCGCGAATTAAAGCCTCGTCAGCTATGAACAGTTTTGGTTACTCTGCTGTATATCCTTCGTTTTCGTATCGCGAATCGGATTTGACGGGAATTGTTGATAAAGGCTCTGTAACACGCTCGGTGCGCTTAGTAGATAATACAGTATCGTCAGAGAATCCAAAAGTTTGTTATTATTTTCTTTCCGGTGACGAAGCTGATTATAGTGGAATGGCAAGGCTTTATCAGAGCTATCTTGTTAAAAAATTTGAATTGACTAAAAATGCATCTAAAATATTTCCTTATATAGAAGCATTTGGTCTTACATACAAAAAAACAAATTTTTTCGGCTTGTCCTTCAAAAGTTCAATTGCTGCAAATAAATTTTCAGACTTATTAAAGATAGAAAGCAATCTCAAAGACTTGGGAATAAATAATACGGTTTATTCTTTAATAGGCTTTTCGAAAAATGGATACCATGGCAATTCCGAAGCGGGATATAGCATCAGCAAAAAACTCGGTGGTCAGAAGGGACTTGATGAACTAATTAAAAAAGTTGGGGAAAAACGTATTTTCTATTCAGTGGATTTAGTAAGAAATTATTCGAATGCAGGAAAACTTTTTAAGGGATCGGATTATATAAGCGGTTTGAATAATTTGACTGTCGTAAGACAATCCGGCAAACTCAGTACCGGGGCATGGAATGATTCGACAAAGTGGTTGTTCAGAAAATCCTCGTCAATAATTTCCTTAAATAATAAACTGACTGAAAAAATGCAAGAGGCCACAAAAATCGGTGTGTTATATGAAAACTTAGGTTCGGATATTTACAGCGATTTTTCGGATAAGATAAACAGCGACCGTCAGCAGTTAGTGAACACCTATCAAAGCTGTGTTTTCAGATCGCAAAAACAGAGGCAGGTTGCTGTGGATGGCGGCAACATATATGCGTTGTTTAATTCAACAATGCTATGTGAAATTCCCGATTCTTCCAGTAATCAAAATATTATTTCCTACTCAGTACCATTTTACACGATGGTGCTACATGGATATGTGACAATGTGTTCAAAGCCTATAAACGAAGAATACTCTGTCGAGCAGCTTATCAGGTTTTGCGGCGAAAACGGAGTTTGTCCAACATTTAGAATTACATCTTGCGACAATAACAAATTAAAAAATAGCGAACTTTCATTTCTTTATAATTCAAAATATGAGATGTGGGAAGATACAATTAAAAAGTCTATGAAATGCTTATACGAAGTGCAAAACGGCTTGGAGAATGTTTCTATTCTGAAACATCAGTACGTGGGAGCATTAAGCATTATGTATTATGAAAACGGAACGGTAATTGTATCAAACACCGGAAATGAAACTGAAAAATATGAGGATATGAGTGTAGGACCATATGATATTGTTCGTATAGATTAAGTTTTATAGTGGAGAAATCAATTGAGCATTTACAAGCGTTATTTTTCAGCACTTATACGGTGCAGAAATTGGTCGGCTTTAAATTTGCAAAGTGGAGGGAATTATGAGTATTGTAACAGAAAAATTTGTGCCACGATATGGAAAACAAATTGATGATTTGGTCGGCAACCCGGATAGAGGTTTTCGCACGGAAACAGTTTGGTATGTTGATAAGGCAGCAGAAAGTGAAAATCCGAAAAAATATATCGAAGATAAATTGGATATATATTGTCTGCCGTGCAAAGATGAAAAAATAAGGTTAGATATGATATATACATATTTGACAGCATATCGGGACAGAGACTTGCCGAAAGAAGCTTTAGAGGTTTTACAGATATTTTTCAACGTGTTACGCGAAAGAAAAATGAAAATCATGCTGCGGTTTGCATACTGTGATAATTTTTTGGCTCTGGAAACCGGAGCTGGCGAAGCCAATATAGCGCGCCATATTCAACAATTGAGACAATTGGTTGCAAGAAATGCGGATGTAATACATACTTTACAGAGCGGATTTGTGGGCGCATACGGTGAATGGGCTCCTTGCTACCAAATGCCGCCGGTTAACTATTATAATGTCCTTTGGAGAATTTTGCACGAATTAGTTTTCCCGAGCGGTTTGTACTATCAGTTGCGTTTACCGACTTATAAGAATTATATAAACGATTATAAACCGTATTACGATAGAATCGGTATTGATAGCTGTGCTTTTTTCGGTGAGCAAACGCGTGAAGGCTGGGAGTCCGAAGGATTTCAGGTAAACGGAGAGCTGAAAGAAGATTGGGAGCAGTTAACACGAGAGGCAGCTTATACTCCGCAAGACGGCGAATTGTTTGTGAATGTTAATTTGGTAGAAACAAAACGCATGGTAGATGGAAAAGAAGCAATACTTGAAATGGCGCACCATAGGTTTACTTCATTTAGCTGTTGGCATGGGTATAAAGAGATTTCGGCTGAGGAAGAAAACACAACCGTTATGTACGGATGGAAACAGGAAGAAATCACCGCTGAATGGCTCAAAAAAAATAAAATTGTATATAACCCAAACTATTTTAAAGATGACAAGGGTAATTCAATTAAAAGAAATACATTTGAGTTCATTCGCGATCACCTTGGTTATCAGATTGTTTTGCAAAATTTTTCTGCTGACAAAGAAATATCACCCGGTGCTGAAGTGAATATTAAAGTTGAGTTAAAAAATTATGGATTTTCCGCGGCTTTCAATATGCATTGTGGTTTTGCAATTTTAGATTCAGATAATAAGGTTATCAAGAGTATAGAGACAGGTAATCCGGAAACATGGTATAGTCACGACCCGCAAAATGCATTTGATGACAATGTTTTAATCCATAAGGTAGAAGGAAAACTTGAGATGCCGGTTGCTCGCGGAGAGTATAGTCTGTGTTTTTACTTAAAGAACAGTATGAACGAACTGGCAAAAGTAGGAAATGAGATTGAGGAATACAATGGTTATGTTATTCTTCGACATTTCAAATATTAAGAAAGAAGGTTAATATCATGAAAAAAATTTCAATTATTGTAAGCATTGTTTTGGCAGCAGCTTGTTTGTATGCTTCTTGTTATACCGGTGTATTTGCCGCAGAAGTATATACAACCGTTATACCTGCAAAATATGTTGCAGAAGATCTGCAAACAGAATTAGAAGTTGCTGAAACAGATGAATCTTTTCCGGCTGGCGTTGTGATCGAGGGAACGGCAGTTCCGGCTCCGAATTCATCAAAATTACCCTTGGGGACTTTGCTATCTGTTACTGATTATGCAGAAATTCATTGTAAACCTGTTACTAATTCGGTTGGCGCGATTTACTATGTAAAGGCGCCTGACAATCAAAAAGAGACTCATTTGTCACTTTATCCGGTGATTAAAGATTCAAACGGAGAAATACAAGCAAGATATCAGTGGGGATACACCAGTTGGTATATACTTAATAAGGATTCAAAGGACTGGGAAGAAATAGCTATTGAAAATTACGGTCCGACACTTCCGGCAGGATTTGAAGGCTATGTGTATATTCCGAATGAACGGGTTACACTTCCTACATCAATCACAGCATCGGATGAATATGTCGGATGCAAGGCATGGTATACCACACAATCAGGAACACCGGTTGTTATGAGTGCACCTATAGTTGTGACATCGTCAGGATTGAAGAACGGGAAACCAACCGCCGACAAAGTAACAATAGGCGACACCTCATATGATTTGTTTGAGGGAAATAATTCCGGAGGAAATTCTGGAAACGAAGACAATGATGATTATGACATTGGTAAATATGAAGGCGAAAAAATAAATTACGGTGCAACAAAAATTACTTCGGTGAAAACAACAAAATTGGCCGAATCAGTTCATAACGGTCAGCCGATTTCGACGAAAGCATTTTCTGACTGGGATACCGATTCCTCGACATGCACCAATGCTAAGGCAATTGATAGTGCAATCGGGCTCACCAAACATCCGAGTTTTTCATTAACAAGGAAGACCGGAAGCATAGCCGAAAATAGTGATCTTTTAGCGTCATTTAATTTTGACAGTAAAACCAATTCGGGAGCGGAAAGCGTTCTTTTCTATGTGAAAATGCCGAGTGATTCGCCTACGAAGCTCACAAAGCTATTATTTAATTTTACTGATCCCGATGGCAGAACTGTAGTTGCTTTTATATATAGCGGAATGTGTTCGTTAATGGAAAAGGGAAGCGACACATGGACTTCTGCACCCATTGATTCATATTATTTTGATCTTCCCGCCGGCTTTGAGGGATATATACGCTTTGATTATTCCACGCTTTATTCTCCCTCCGGCAAGCCGATTACTTCTGATTACAGCATTACGACAGCACATATTTATATTCCGGAAACGAGCGGAAGTGAAATTGTATTAGGCTTACCGTTACTGGTTACCGAAAACAATAATTCTGGAACGGCAGTATACTTAAATGGGGATACAAATGCAGCGAGAGACATTTTCACGGGCGCGGTTCTTAAAAAGGAAGATGTTATTAAGAAGGTTAACATTGGTGATACAATTGAAACTTTGCCGGATTATACCACATTAGATTACGAGATACACACTATTGAGGAATCTGATTATTCGGACTCATCGTTGCATATTTCTTGGGATGCGTATCCCGGAGCTGCTTCCTATAGGGCGGAGTTATACAAAAAGACATCGAACTCTGTAACATATGAGTTGAATTATATTCTGTTCAAAAGAGAAGATACCGAAGCTGCCGAAATAACATTTGACGGATTAGAGGAAAATGTTCAGTATGCGGTTTTAGTTACAGCCCTTGATTCGGCAGGTGATCCCATAGCAATATATGACTATGCAAATGTAAGTTTGGATAATTCGGATGGCGGTATCGGTGATATTACATGGGGCGATGGCAGCACCGATGATGATGGTTTCGGGAACTGGGACTTTACTCCCGATAACGGTGGATTGCCGAAAACCGGTCAGAAAATATTAGGCGTTGTTTCGGTTGTATTTGCTGCCGTGCTTTCAATGTTTGCAGGTTTTAAAGCTTTCCTTTTAATCAAGCGCAGAAGAAACGATGATAAGGAGGCGGAATGATGAAATATCACATCCGTAGTTTGGCAATTATCCTTTCTTTAGTAATGATTTTTTCAGTTGCTTCGGTCGGTTGCCGTTCAAAAGATGATTCCTCAACAACAAGCACAGTATCGTCAAAGACCGAAAGAAAGAAAAAGATAATTGTTATTAAGAAAAAGAGGGAGTCATCTGATTCTTCTTCAACGTCGAGTTCCTCTGATAGCCAAAACACCGTTGACAATAATCAACAGGGAAATAATAACCCAAACAATAATCAGACGGTCACTGAAAAAATACCTGTTGCTGTTAATAAAACCTTTGCCCCATTAACTTCCGGCGGTGATTTGCTTTTACTGGAGAACCCGGACAGAGGATTCCGTACAGAAATTGTTTGGGATGTTACAGAGGCTATGCAAGCTTCGGATATGGACAAATATTTTGATGATAAATTCAGTGTTTATGTGAACTCATATCAAGAACCTTGTAAATTGGCTTTGGCGTATGTTTATTTAACAAAGTATAATCGTTCTGCTTCAATACCGGCAGAAGGGATAGCAGCCATTGAAAAGTTTTTTGAGAAATGCAAGGCTAAAAAAATCAAACTGATGCTGCGGTTTTGCTACTGCACCAGCTTTGAAAAATTGGATGAAAATGCCGATGAAAAAACCATAATAAGGCATATAAAGCAGTTGGCTCCGGTAGTGAAAAAGTATTCGCCCGTAATTCATACGATATCTTGCGGTTTTGTGGGTTCGTACGGTGAATGGGCTTATGCGTATCAACAGCCTTCCGTTAACTATAAAACCGTAATGAGCAACATCGTTAAATACTTATCTGCTCCTAACAAACTGTATTTTTCTATTCGTATGCCTAAATATAAGAATCTCTTTGATAAAACGGATCCGATTTATAAGATGATTAGTTATAATAACGACGCTATGTTTGGTGAACAGAGTAATTCGGGTTGGGAATCTGAAGGTTATCAGCTCGGATCTGCCGAATGGACACAGGTTATGAACGAAGGGGCTTATACACCGCAGGACGGAGAAATGTTTACAAATCAGAATATGATTGAAACAAACCGTAAGCCGTCCGGACTTCAGGTTATATTAGAAACTGCTCACCACCGTCATACATCTATGAGCAGCTGGCATGGTTATTATGATGCTTCGGCAAATTCAACCAGTGTAATGCATGCATGGAAACGTGAAGTTATTACACCGGAACTGCTTGAAAAGAACCATATTGTATATGCACCGTCTTGGTTTAAGGATAACAACGGTAAAAGCGTAACACGAAACGCATTTGAATTTATCCGGGATCACTTGGGCTATAAGGTTGAGGCTCAAAAGCTCTCGGTAGCAGGTGAAAGCAAGGCCGGCAGCAAAATCAATATTAGTATGTCTTTGAAAAACTACGGAATGTCAGTTGGCTTTAACTTGGTAAGCGGATTTGCGATTTTAGATGATGAATATCGTGTGGTTTCTCATGTGAAGGCAGGCGATCCCACAAGTTGGTACAGTCATTCACCTGATAGCATTACGGATACCAATGTTCCAGAATATTCAATATCTGCGCAAATGAATCTGCCCAATAAGAGCGGTCATTATTACCTTGCATTTTATCTGAAAAATACATTGAATGATATGGCTCGTCTGAGCAATCAAATAGAAGTTTGCGACGGTTTTAACCTTATTCATGAATTTACTATATAGGAGGAAAACATTTTGAACAATATCAAATTTAAAAGAACACTTGCGTTATTGTTGGTGTCGGTTTTATCTGTTTCTGTAGTCGGATGCAGAAAAACTCCAAAATCTGATGATAACGGTAACAGCTCCGTTCCGGTTGATTACGAGTATGTATATGAATATGAGGATGATAGCGGAAATGAGCTGACTTCAAATAATCAATCTGCAAGTTCGCCCAATCAATCTACACCGAATAATGCCGGGAAAACGATTGACCAGATTGATTATCTTCAGAACTCAGGCACTAAACAGGAAAAGCTTTTCGGAAATCTGGAAGGAACAACTTTAAGAATTGTTACAGGTGCTACTATCTCGGATTGGGAAAAAGCATTTATGGAGCAATTTAAGAAAAAATATAAATTAAAGAGTATAGTAACCGTTCCCTACAGCTATCAGGAAGAACAAGCAAAGATAGTCAGCATTATCGCGTCAGGTGATAAGAAAAACTATTTGGATGTTATTACAACCGGTACCACAACATTATTGCGATATGTTTACGGAAATATTTTGCAACCGATTGATAAATACATTGATAAGAGCGATTCTGCATGGAGCTACAATGGAACTTCTATGTTTGCACCTGATTTCTTTAAGGTTAACGGAAAGATTTACGGCAGTCCGGTGGTTTCGTTTGATGAACAGTATGTTTTCTATAACAAAACATACTTCAAAGAAAATAACATTCCGGATCCGTATACTGAATATTACCTGAAAAACAACTGGAATTTTGAGACATTTAAGGATGTAGCCAAAAAAGCGACGACATATGCAGCAGACGGAAAGACTGTAAAGACATACGGCTTCTCAATGTGGAATTACTTCTCTTTCCTTAATGCAGCGGGCAATACCGTAATCAAACAGAATAATAACGGCAAATGGAACCCATGCTTTGATGATGCGGCAGGTATGGCGGGACTCAAGCTGCTCTATGATTGCAAATATAATAACTGGCTATCTCCTTATTCGGGTTATACCGAATTCATTGAGCGTAAAACTGCAATGTTTCTTGAAAAGCCGGCAAATGCTATGGGAGGAACAGACGCGTACAATAAAATGTCAGACGCTATAGGAATGGTTCCTATGCCGAAGTGGAGAAATTCCGATCCTTACTATGCTCCGGTTATAGCCGAAGGAAGGGGCGTTCCGGTTTGTGCTAAAAATGTTGGGGCAGCAGTTGCTTATATTTATGAATATAATGTTGCAACTGCCGTTAGAAATGCTTCGGAAGCATTTCGGACACAAAGAAGAAAATGGATATCTGATGAACATCTTAAAATACGCAACGAGTATTTAAAACAGTGCAAATTCAGTTATACACTGGTTGACGGATTGACCGGCTTCTATACTGATAACCGCACCAAATTCTTTGATATTATGTTTAACGAGAAAATTGCGCCCGCTAATGCGGTTGACCGTATGAAGCCTTTGATTCAGGAAAGTATTAAAAAGACCGTCGGATAAATTAACCCTTAAAGGGTCTTCGATTCAAAATGTAGTATTCTGTGTAATCGGGTTGTCGGTTTACAATCCGATTGCACAGGAGAACATTTATGCAGGTATATAGGAAACTAAGAAAGATTAAGATGTTTGGAGAGTTTTAATGTCATCAATTATGCTGGGTACATCTGCATCAGAGGGTATTCCCTCAGTCTTTTGTGACTGTGAAAATTGCAGAAAAGCGAGAGCGGCAAAGGGTAAAAATATCCGTACGCGAACCGATTTTTTAATTGACGAAAAAAATATTATAGATTTCGGTCCGGATATTTATGCACAGGTGCTGCGCGAAGATATTGATCTTGTAAATCTTGAAAATGTGTTTTTAACGCACTTCCATGACGACCATATATCTTTGTCAAATTTAATGACGCATAACAGCGGCAAATCCGTTTGTAACAAGCCTTTAAATATCTACGGTTCAAAAGAAGCATTAGAGGGCATTAGGTGGATTTTCCCTATTTATAAGGATCATACTCACGCCGACGCACCTGATTATTTCACGCATTTCAATCTTATGCCTCTTGACCCGTTTGTAACCTATTCAATCGGAGGATTAGCTGTAACTCCGATTTTATCCAGTCATTTTGGTTTTGCAACAAATGAATTGGGATTTAATTATATTATACAAAAGGAAAACGGAAAAAAATTTTTGTATGCGGTTGACACCGGCTGGTATAATGCCGAAACATGGAATTTTTTAAGGCGGTTTGATATTCAATTGGATTTTGTCGTTATTGAATGTACTTACTGTACTTACAAATTACCGTATCATCAAGACGGTCATTTGGATTTTGAAAACCTCTTACTTATGATAGAGGAGTTTAATAAATGTGCGGTTATTAAAAAAGGTACACCGATTTATGTGACACATATAAGCCATTTAAACGAATTGTCACACGAGGAAACCCAAAAATATTTTGATTCATTACCTTGGAATTTAAAAATGGGTTATGATGGGATGAAAATAGATTAGGAGCATAGAAGTATGAAATCAATTACCGTTAAAGGACGGGAATATTTATTTAACCCGGAGGATAACAGCGTCAATGTCATAAGCGGTCGTAAGCAATGGAAACAAAGAACAGATTTTGACCCGTTAATCAATGTTTTAGACGAGAACAATAAAATAAAAACCTTTTATTTTAAAGATGCCGAGCATTTTAATTGTGTTCCATTTGAAAACGGAGTCGGTTACGGAATAAGGGCTGATTACCACGATTGGATTGCAGAAGGCAAAAAATATCAGTTGCATTTGAGAACATTGATTTGGGTTCATAAAACAACCGGACGGCTTTATTTTGAATTGATACCGATAAAGGAAATTGATAATATTTCTGAAATTCGCTGGCCTGTACCCTATGAATGGAAAAGGGAAGACGAAAATTCGTATACCTTGTTTCCGAATTTTATGGGAATGATGATACCAAGCAATTGGGATACCGAAATCTGCAATAATGATTATTACCGATTTTGTGAGGCCGGTGCAAATATGCCTTGGTATTCCCAGGTTGATCATACAGAGGGATACATAACTATTTTAGAAACACCTTACGACTGTAATTATCGTTATTATCATCCTGCACAGGACGGGCCGACCGAAATATTTTTAATGTGGAAGCCTTCGCTGGGGAAAATCGGTTATCGGAGAGTTGTTCATACGCAGTTTATATCAGATTGCGATTATGTAAAGGTATGTAAAACCTATCGCTCATATGTTAAGGAGCAGGGAAAGCTTTTAACTCTCGCGCAAAAGCGATTGGAAAATGCCAAAATTGACGATTTGATAGGTTTGCCGATTATACATACCGATATATACTATGATGTCAGACCGGAAGCCGTAATTTATGATAAGGAGCATCCGGAAAACAACTACCGCTTTTCAACATTTTCTCAACGCAAAGAGCAGCTCAGGCAGCTTAAAGAATCAGGTCTCGGAAAGGCGTATCTGCATTTAGACGGCTGGGGAAAGGACGGGTATGACCATTTACACCCAGATATTCTTCCGCCCTGCGAAAAAGCCGGCGGAGCTAAAGATTTTGCGGATTTGCAAAATTTCTGTAAGGAAAATAATATTCTTTTCGCACTTCACGACCAATATCGCGATTATTACATTGACGCCGAAACATATGACGAAAATAATTCCGTTCAGTGTGTAGACGGAACGGTAGAACACGAATGTACATGGAACGGCGGCGACCAAAGCTATCTTTGTCAAATGCTTGCACCATATTATATTGCAAGAAATTACGACAGCCTAAATGAAATGGGAATAAATCCGGACGGTGTTTATTTAGATGTATTTTCCTGTGTGCATTTAGATGAATGCAGCAATCCCGAACATACTATGACGCAGAAAGAATGTATTGAATTCCGACAGAAAAGCATGGCGCTGTTAGCCGCAAGAGGTATGATTATCAGCAGTGAGGTTGCCGTTGATAGCTTTTTACCTTATTTGGTTCTTTGCCATCATACCCCATACAGAGGTGCTCGGGACGATCTTAAAAGCTGGGGAATATATCTCCCGCTATTTAATCTTGTTTATCACGACTGTTTCATAGTTCCGTGGACAATGCGCGATGATAAAAATGCACCGATAAATGAAAACCGCTATCTGGACGCTATTTTAAACGGAGATCCGGCATATCTTGATATTAACGCCGACAAGGACGAGATCAGGAAAATAGAGGCGGTATCCTCTTTGCAAAAAGAGCTTTGCCTGTGCGAAATGGTTTCGCACGAATTTGTAAATTGCGATCGTTCGGTACAAAGAACGGTATTTTCCAACGGTACTGCGGTTACAGTCAATTATGTAACTCATGAGTATAAGGTGGAAAGGCAAGAATAATATCCGGGAAATTTTTCGGTATTGTACTATTGCAATAACAAAATCGAATTGTCAATTTGTAATTATGCTTCAAGAACAGTATAGGTAAATGTTGGTTTTCACATAGCGTATAAGACAATACAATCAGGGTACAATGCTTCCCATAGCGGAAAATTTGTCCGTTTATATTGCCTCGCCATTTGAAATACGCCGGTATTCCTGCATTTCTCGACTTCATAAACGAAAAAATTTTCTCGCTATGGGTCAGGGATTTTGTAAGAAAACGGTGCTGTTTATAGGCGCGGCGCCTGACAGAAGAATACTGACGTATTGTGAGCGGAGGGCAACAATGCCGATAACGGCACCGTTTCTTCAAAAAAGTATTGTATCCTGATTGTATTGTCTAAGCGTTATGTAAAAATAATAATATATAAAGGAATGGTAGACAATGAAAAAAATTTTGGCAACCACCCTCGCATTTGTATTGCTGTCAACAGTATTTTTTGTCAGCAAAGTTCCTGTAAGAGCAGCAGAAGACACAACAACAACGGGCACGTTTCTTTCGGCAACCAGATCCATGCCGTCTCCGATAGTAGGCCTTACAGCCGAAGCAGACAACAGCGACACATTAAAAACCTTTGGTACGGCAGTAAAAATAATTTCAGATAGGGAAAAAAGAGGTGAATTCTATTTTGCCGATAATGACCCCGTAGGCGGTGGGAAAGGAATGCTTATGTATGCCAAAACAATGAATGACGGTATAGCAACAAGACCGCAGATTTATATTATTGCGGATACCAACAGTGCATATTCATATTATGGTAAATGGTATACTTTAAACAAAAATGATGAAAAATGGCAAGAGTTGAATTATGATAATTACGGCGGTGAATTACCGTCCGGCTTTGATGGATACATATATATTCCGTTTGACGCTATAACACAGGCACCGTTGCAGGAAACAAGTAAGGTTAAGGGATATAGCGTGCAACTATTGAGGAATGGTACATATACCGATGGAGATTATATTACATTCGGTCAGCCGATTATTGTTACAAGTGAAGGTATTCCGAACGCTGAGAAAATAGACTGCGGAGATTGGGTGTATTATTATTTCGGAAAAAAAGCGCCGCAATATAACGGACCGATAACTGAAGCGGCGGCTATGGATTATGATCTTAATTTTAATGCCTCTGATTCAACAATTCCCTTTGATAAAGAAAACGGAATTTATCCGATAAGCGGAAATCATTATAAGAAAAGAGTCAGACCCGCCATTGATTCTTCGGGATTTAAGCTGGGCAGCGCATTTAGATTTACCACATTAGCTTATACCAATGAACAGGGGAGCTGTGCATTAAACGATCCTATATACATTAAGGTTAAAGAAAATAATATTGCTGCACACGGTATGATGCTTTATGTTAAGACTGAAAACGACGGCAAGCCTTATGGTATACAGGTTTATATTAACGGTAAATATCAATACAGCGGTTCTGCATATGCTCTGAAAAGGGGCGGTTCGACTTGGGAAAGTGTCGGCTTTGCTTCACAATACGGACCCGTTTTAGAGTCCGGGTTTGAAGGATATGTTTATTTCCCGTTTGTAGGTGGCTTTGCTGATTTGGATAATACAGCTATAAATACCTATAATTTATATTTGACAGCAGGAAACAACAGTGAAGGACAGGCAATATACGAAGAAGGCAGAAGCATAATAGTCAGCAAACCGGTTGCAATTACAAGTGATTTGGGTGACAATCCGCCCTCGCCCGAAATGCTGAAATTCGGCAATGAAACAAAGTCTTATTTTACAGAATCGGCGCCGAAGGTACTTGGTGATGCGAATGGTGACAAAACTACGGACATAAGGGATTTGGTTCGTCTGAAAACTATATTAGCCGGTCTTTCTGAAGAAACGGAAAATGCAGATGTAGATAATAACGGCGTAATTGACAGTTTTGATTTAGCTGCATTAAGAAAAATATTGCTTGGTATTTTAGGCTGATATCAGGAAATGAAAAAGCAAGAATAAGCAAATAAAATTTATATGCGATATATTTCGTTGAAAAACGAAATATATCGCGTCCGTTTGTTATTTTTTTGCTTTTTAATTTTGTCTTATAGTATATAAAATAATTAAATGATTTAGATGTGAATATTTATGAATAAAAAAGTAAAAGTTGCCTTAATCGGGGCAGGAAACCGCGGGAAAAACGTATATGCAAAATACCTGAAGGTTTTTAACGATAGAGCCGAATTGGTGGCGGTTGCGGATGTCGATTCCGAAAAGGTTGATGAAGTGCGTTCGGAATACGGGATTGCCGATAATATGTGTTTTTCAAGCAGCGAAGCTTTGCTTGAACAGCCAAAGCTTGCCGATGTAATTCTGCTGTGTACTATGGATCATCAGCATTTTGATTTGGCTAAGTCGGCAATAGAAAAAGGCTATCATCTGCTTTTAGAAAAACCGATTTCACCTTATTTGGACGAATGCAGAGAATTGGAACGCCTGGCTCTTTTGCATAAGCGTCATGTGCTTGTGTGTCATGTTCTCAGATATGCACCGCTTTATACAAAGCTTAAAGAAATTTTAAATTCCAATACGATAGGTAAAATTGTTTCTATACAGGCAGCAGAAAATATAGGGTATTATCATTTTGCCCACAGCTTCGTTCGCGGAAATTGGCGTAATTCAAAAGAAAGTAATCCTATGATTATGCAAAAATGCTGCCACGATATGGATATTATGCTTTGGCTGACCGACAAGCACTGTGTGAATCGGTTTCTTCATACGGAAGCTTATCTTACTTTAAATCAGAGAATGCTCCGAGCGGAGCGGCGGAACGCTGTTATATGTGTCAGTATAATGCAACCTGCCCATTTAGCGCCGAAAAAATTTATATTGATTCTCCTGATACCGGAATAGCACACGGAATTGAGGAATGGGCGTCTATGTTTGTTGTAAAACCGACACCGGAAAAGGTGAGAGAAGAATTGAAAACCAACCTTTTCGGGCGCTGCGTATGGCACTGCGACAATGATGTTGCCGATCATCAAGTGGTAAATCTTTTGATGGAAGACGGATTAATGGTAAGTTTTCATGTTTGCGCCGCAACAAACAGTTTGGGACGCACAATGCATTTATGCGGTACCGAAGGTGATATTTATACAAATACCGACACTCAGACAATCACGGTGCAGCGTTTCGGAGAAAAGCCGTCGGTTATAGATGTAAACTCTATGTGTTTGGATCTTTCGGGTCACGGCGGCGGTGACCGTAAGCTCATTGAGGATATGATAAATATTGTAGGCGGTTCGGATGGCTCGGGATTGACGGAAATTACAAGGTCGGTAGAAAGTCACTATATGGCGTTCGCAGCAGAAAAATCCCGGATAAACAATGGTCAGCCTGTAAAAATAAATGATTTAAAAACAAATGCCGTTGAAATGTAACATGTTAAGTTTTTAATTTTGGGTCGGTAAGTATCCGAGCAGGAACGGATAAAGATATTTAATCCGGTTGTCGGGTTGGTTACAAACCGACCTTATATTATATAACGGAGCGATTTGACATATATAATTATGAATAAAAATTTATCAAAAACAATACGCATAGGCTCACTGTGCGTAAGTGCTTATTTGGCAAGTTATGTAACGAGAAATATATTAAGCGTTTCTTCGCCCGAAATGATCGGCGAAGCATTTTTCAGCAAGGAATATGTCGGTCTTTTATCTTCGGTATGTTATATATTTTATGCTTTGGGTCAATTATTTAACGGGTTCATAGGCGATAAGGTTCATCCGAGATATATGCTGGCAATCGGATTTTGCACAAGCGGTATTATGACGGTGCTTGTACCGATTTCAAACATCAGAGCATTGCACTTTATATGTTTTGCGTGCATAGGATATAAAAAGCCTCATTTAATCGCTTTTTCTGCGCTTAAACGAGGCTTTTATTGCCGGCTTTAATATCTTAACATAGCAATATATGCTTATAAATTTACGGTGAATTTTTAATGTTCTTTATGGAATGCTTATACTGACTCGGAGTCATTTTTGCATACTTTGTGAAGCATTTTGTAAAGTATTGAGGATTATCAAAGCTTAAATATTCCGAAATTTGAGCCATGTTCAATTTATCTTCTCGAATGAGTCTTTTTGCTTCGCTGATTTTAAGAGAATTAAAGTATTTTATCAAACCGCCGCTGTAATACATTGAAAAAAGCTTTTTAATTTGGCTTTCGCTTGTATTTATGTGTTTGGCAATTTGTTTTACGGTTATTCTGTTGCAGATGTTTTCTTTCATAAAATCAATAGTTTCTTTTATTTGGTGCGGAACATCTAATCCGTCAATAACATAATTTCTTCTTTCTGCCTTTGTTGTTGAAAAACCACTTCGGTAAAGTTTAATCAAAAATAACTCCAAAAAATTTTTTGTGGCTTGGCTGCTGCCAAAAGGACAATTATTTTTACAATGCATTTTTTGAATAAGAGGGTTGTTTTCATCTTCCATTTCATAACAGGATAAACCCTCTGCAAAAAGTTGAGAAAGAAAGAATTTTTCTTCATGGTTTAATTTAAAGATTTTACCATCAAAATATGACATTGCAGCATTATTGCAATCAAATGTAATAATGCTTACATTCGGGGAATCAACATTGTTACCTTCAAGATTATGAAATTCATTCGGTTTGTGAAAAGCTATTTCCCCGCTTTTAAGAGTGAAACGATTCTTTCCGGCGGTACAAATCATCTCGCCCTTGTCAATATACACCATTTCCCAAAAGTTATGGCTTTCTCCGTCATATTTAAAGTTTTTGTTCAGTTCCATATAAAACAAAGTGACTATGCTTTTCACATTAAAAACGGTATCAAATTTGATTTTTATAAAATTATCCGACATAATACAACCTCTCAACCGATAGTATAATTATTATATCTTTTTTTACATTGAATTGCAAGGCTATATTTAGTATTTTAATATTATATAAAATTATATACGACTATATAAGATATGAGGAGTAGAAAAATGAATATTTTAGCAATAGGCTGTCATCCCGACGATGTTGAAATTGCGTGTTCGGGAACATTGGCAAAGTGTGTAAAACGCGGCGATAAGGTTATTGTGTGCCATGTATCAAACGGCAATCTCGGACATGTTATTATTCCGCCGGATGAGTTGGCGGTAATACGCAAAAACGAGGCAAAAAAAGCCGGAGGTCTTGCAGGCATTGAGGTTATTTGCGCGGATTTTGAGGACTTGAATATATATGACAATAATAAAGAGGCAAGGGACAGAATAATCGACGTTATCAGATATGCAAACCCCGATGTTATAATCACGCATAATCCCGATGACTATATGCCCGACCACACTGCGGTTTCAAGGCTTGTGTTTGACGCTTCCTTTGCGGCGACTCTCCCGAATTATACAAATTATCCGCATAAATTCAGCTCGCCCGACGGTGCGCCCGCAAAATTAGTGCCCATTTATTATATGGACACTTTAGCCGGAGTAAACTTTGTTCCCGATGAATTTGTTGATATTTCAAATGAAATAGATTTAAAAATTGAAATGCTTGAATGTCATGAAAGCCAGCTGGTTTGGATGCGCGAACACGACGGCATAGACTTTGCGGATATGGTGAGAACCTGTTCGAGATACAGGGGCTACCAGTGCGGAGCGGACTATGCCGAGGGCTTTAAGCTTTGCAAGGCATATCTTAAGGGTACAGCAAAAAGGCTTTTGCCTTAAAATTTAAAGGAGATTGTTAATTATGGATTTTATGAGCACGGTTAAAGGTTCTTTACTTGAAGGATTTTATCCCGCAGGCTGGGATATGGCTAAGATTGACGCCTGCTGCGAAAAGGGCGTTGAACGCGAAGAATTCTGGAATGAAAAATTCAGCCCGATTGAATGTATAAGCATTAACGACTTTGATACGTTTATGGGGCACGAAATAGCCATGCAGGTTAAGGAAACATATGAGCAGGGCAGAAAGCTTGCAATTATACTGCCCGTAGGACCTATGGGAATGTATAAATGGGCGGCGTATTTCCTTAATGAATGGAAGATACCTTGTGACCATGTTACCACCTTTAATATGGACGAATGGGCTGACGGAGAGGGAAACACCCTTTCAAGCGATAATCCGGCGTCTTTTGAATACAGTATGAAGGAAGCGTTTTTTGGTAAGCTTAACAGCACCGTGCCGGAAAATCAGCGCAATTTCGCAACAAAAACAAACCTTCCTACATACCCTGAGAAAATTGCGGCATTAAAGGCAGAGGGCGCAAAGCTTGTTTTGGTTTACGGAATCGGGCGTATGTGCCATATTGCTTTTTGGGAGCCGCATTTTGCCGCGGATTACAAAAATGAGGACGAGTGGAAAAAGGCTCCTTACCGCCTTGGCGCAAAGCTGCACCCGCTTACCATTGAGCAGAACGCCATTACAAGCTTTAAGAGCAGAACAACGCTTGTGCCCTGCCGTGCCAATACAATAGGACCCGCTTTGTTTTTGCAGGCGGATTACGCAATCGGCGGTGCCGACGGTGCATTAGGCAGAGGAATGGGCTGGCAGGGAATGAGCTTTTTAACAACGCTCCATTACGGACCGGATATGCATATTACCTCAACCTTTATCCCCACATTGCCGGGCAAGCTATTTTACTTAAAGGAATTGGCAGGGCCCTTAACTGCGGAGTGTAACTGATGGAAAAGAAAGGTATTGCGGTTGCGGGCAGTATACTTGCAGATGTTATAAATACGGTATCAAAGTACCCGAAAGAGGGGGAACTTACCCAGATTTGTAAGGTAACAAGAGCTGTCGGGGGCTGTGTGCCGAATGTTGCCATAGACCTTAAAAGGTTATGCCCTGATTTAGACGTTATGGCTGCCGGCAGGATTTCAAATGACGATAATGGGAAATATGTACTTGATATTCTTTGCAAAAACGGCGTCAACACCGATAATATCACAATAACCGATGATAATAAAACAAGCTTTACGCAGGTTATAAGCGTTGAGGGCGGGCAGAGGACTTTTTTTACTTTTCCGGGTGCGTCTGCGGATTTTGACTATGATGATATTGATTTTAGTAAGCTCTGCCCGAAAATGCTTCATCTCGGTTATTTTCTTTTATTAAAGAGAATTGATGACGGAGACGGTCTGAAAATTCTTAAAACAGCTTCCGAAAAAGGTATAAAAACCTCTATCGACCTTGTAAGTGAAAACAGCGACCGCTATAAATCCGTTCTTCCCTGTCTGCCGTTTACTGATTATTTAATTGTAAATGAATTAGAGGGCGGAAGATTGGCAGGTATAGAACCGACATCGGAAAATATACCGCAAACGGCAAAAGAACTTATTAACCTTGGCGTGAGGGAAAAGGTAATAATACATTATAGGGAAGGCTCGGTTTGCTGCAATAAAAGCGGAGAAATTACATTTCTTGAAAGCTTTAATTTGCCGGAAGGTTATATTAAGGGCACAACCGGTGCGGGCGACGCCTTTTGCGCCGGCTCTCTGCTCGGAATATATAATGGTTTGTCTGATTC
>ULMM01032720.1_pt1 | contig 21840 bp, 20 predicted proteins | sample 1951661 | NCBI WGS metagenome assembly ULMM01 (sample SAMEA4835551, study PRJEB28245) | human gut metagenome | biome: gut microbiome; material: fecal sample | place: Denmark | collected 2008 | reverse complement strand
CCTAATCCACACACTTTTACTGGTGACCCGTAAAATGTCATAGCCATGCTGAACTTCACTTCTCGAACAACTTATTATTTGAGTTCCACACCAACTGATATGCGCAATGGTCGTGAGGGCTTGGCAGGAATCATCCGTGAAAAAATGCAGCATGATCCTTATAGTTATGATGAAGCCTTCATCTTCTATTCCAAGGATTACCGCAAGGTTAAAATATTACATTATGATATCAATGGTTTTGTCTTATACCAGAAGTGGTTTGATGATGGTAAGTTTCTCAAGCCTCGTTTCTTGGAGGCAGCTCGCTGTCATAAGATAAGCCGTGAGACATTGATACTGTTGCTATCAACATCCGTACAAACGGAAATCATATTATGAATACTGATATTAAGAGTTTGATACCATCCATGCATGCAGAACTGAAGCGTATGCAATCTCGTGTTGCAGAGCTTCAAGTCTCATTACAGCAAGGTTCATCTGATGAAAAGGCGATTCGAGAGGAAATTTCTCGAATGAATCTGCGTCAGGTTGAAATCATGGATGCGATGGTAGAGATACAAGAGTATATTTTGGGCAAGCAGGAAGCACTGCTTGCTCTATTGAGAGAGCGCAAATCTCTTCTGACAGCAAAAGAAGCTTTGGAAAAGAAAAACAAGGAATACGAGGAAAAGTTGTTTTCGAAATCTTATAAGCTTTTGAAAAACAAGTAGTTATGCAACTTTTTTAACAAGAAATAGTTGTGTATGTCGTAGAAATTTAGTACCTTTGTACACATGATAAATAACAAGAGTAACATAGAGATGCAGCTTGCTACGTATAAGTCAATGTTGACTAAAGCTAGCAATGACCTTGCCAAGTCCAAACAGCTTATTGGCTTGCTCAAACAGCAAATTGAGCAAGGTGATACAGAGTTGTCGGAGGATCTTGACAAGGCAAATGAACGTATCTCTATGTTAAGCGAAGATTTATCAGATGCAAATGCTCGTATCTATGTGTTGGAGGTGGCTTTGACCCAAGCGGAATCTGATAACTCAGATTTACGGGCAGAGGTATCTCAGCTTCATTCCAAGGCAGATGATTATGAAAAGGCAAATGCCTTGTTGGATATAGCAGACAAGGCTCAGGTTGATTATAAAACTATCATCGAGGTTCTCCTTCATAGAAAGTTTGCTCATAACTCAGATATGACCAATCTCTTGAATGGTGTATTGGATACATCCGATGCAGAGGTCAATGAATTGGGGCTTGATGGATTGAAAAAGAAAATCAGTGATGCTGCTGACGAGGCGTTGGATGAAAAGCATAAGGAGGAAGAGTCTAAGGCATCTTCTGCTCCAGAGCAACCAGCTGTAAAACTGCCTAAGAAAACAGAAAAAGAAAAGCAGGAATCAGATAGTCAACTCCCTCGCAAGCGTTATACAACAACAGCTAGAGTCTTGAAGTCCTTCGGCATAGATAAATCTGATCTTCCAGAGAATGCAAAGGTTATCATACGTAAGGGTAAGAAGGATATGTGGGTAGTCCGTCTGTTCTTCTATCAGAAACAAGAGGTTTATTGCAAGGAATACAAGATAGCACGCTTTAATGTACCTGGCTCTGATCCTCAGAGCAGCAAGTATCCTCAGAGTATCATCAAGGGTAATCCTTTGATGCCATCCTTCTGTAGGTTCTATCTGGAGTCGAAGTTTGCCTATCATCTCTCCGAAAACCGCTTGTTGGATATGTTGTCACAGATGGGTATGAAGGTAGCTCAGTCAACCCTGAACGGTTGGATGCAGCAAATCATGACTTATCTTCGTGAACGCCTGGGACCTGTGATTACTGCAGACAGAGCAGTCTTGTATGAGACAATTGAGAAGGATTTGGAGGAAATGGGACTGGTGCGTACAGCTTGCTGGTTCCATGCCCGCCATCGCTTCGTGGATGCTTATATCTCTGACCATCGTGTGCGTGTAATCATCTTGATGATGAACTACCTCTTCCAGATAGAGCGAGAGTCGAAGATACGCAGGCATACTGCAAAGCAGCGACGCCGATTTAGACTTAAGTACAGTGCATCGATAGTTGGCAAGTTGATGAAGTTGTTGAAGAAGATCAAGCTTGATTCTTCTTATGGTGCAATGGTTCAGCGAGCAGTCAACTATGTACTTGATGACGAGAAGGCCTTCAAGGTGTTCTTGCAGAATGGTCGTGTCGAGATGCATAACAATGCAGTCGAACGAATGTTCCGCCACTTGGCTATGGGTAGGCGAAACTGGATGCATACCGGTAGCCATTTAGGTGCGGAAAACATAGCTTTTATGTTCTCACTTTTTGAGAGCTGCAAGTTGAATGACATTAATTTTGGCGATTATATAGAAGATATACTCACCCGACTGATGGAGGGGGAGCAAGACTTCATGTCCCTAATCCCATGTAATTATAACTCGAACAAAAAGGTGAATGTCAAGGCTGCCTAATATGTAGCTTTGGCAATACCAATTAATAATATGCTTTTTTTGAAAAATGTTGGATGTGCTAACTGCTGAAAATCAGTAGTTACGTTCTAACGGTGATTTACCCTAGTCATGACAAGCCTCTTGTTCCCTTGGCGATTGAGTCGGTTTTGTCTTTCTTTATGTGGAAATAAATGTTAAATCCAATCATTTTTATTTTAAACATCTCTTGAACCGCCTTTAAATAAAGGCGGTTCGGAGGGTGTATGGAAATATAGATGGTTACATGTAAATGGATAATTGGTAAAAAATAACTATACATCCAAAGAAAAACAAGTTTATATAATATGACAGGCAATTATAATAAAAATAGAATTGTAAAGAATAGCATGATGTTGTATGTCCGTATGCTCTTTACTATGTGGATAAATTTGTGGGCAACACGATTAGTTCTTGCAAATTTAGGCGTAGAAGATTATGGTATTTATGGAGTTGTTGGTAGTGCAGTATCTATGTTTGCGGTTTTAAATGGTGGTATGACCAATGTGATTAATCGTTTTCTAGCATTTGAACTAGGTAAACAAAATGGTGATGTCAATAAAGTGTTTTGTAATTGCATAAATATAGTCATTTGTCTTTCAATTGTCACTCTAATAATATTAGAGAGTGCCGGTTTGTGGTTTCTAAACAATAAATTGCAAATACCTGAAGCAAAAGTCAATGTTGCATTATGGGTCTTTCAGTTTTCTACAATAGTATGTATCGTAAATTTTCTAAGTATTCCTTATAATGCGATGATTATCGCTAAGGAAAAAATGGGAGCCTTTGCTTATATATCAATTATTCAGGTGGTTCTAAATTTTCTGTCTATATATGTACTGAAGTATATTGAAGAAGGCCGTTTGTTTTGGTATGCATTCTTTTTGCTAGGAGTTGCTATTCTATTTCGTATTATTAATCAGTTTTATTGTCGATTTAAATTTAAAGAATCAAAATATCATTTTTGCCATTCTACCGAAATTGTAAAATCAATAGGAGGATTTATGGGGTATAGTATGATTGATGGTGTCGTAAACGTTATTTATGCACAAGGATGTGTATTTATAATAAATATGGCCTATGGAGTTTTTGTAAATGGTGTTTATGCTATTGCAAGTCAAGTGCGTGGCTATGTCCTTACATTTTCTCAAAATATTCAAAAAGCAATAGAACCGCAAATAATAAAAAATTATGCAGCACACGACGATTACCACTTTAATTTGCTTATCAATAAAGGAAGTATGTTTCAAATGTTGCTGTCATTAGTTGTAATGATTCCTATGTTACTTCGAACAAGACAAATTCTATCTTTATGGTTGGGACATGTTCCAGAACATCTTTGCTTTTTTGTTCAGATGATTCTTTTCATAAGTTTAATTTATGCTATAACTTGCCCTATAATCACTGGCGCATTGGCTACAGGAAAGATTAAAAAATTCCTGCTGGTTTGTAATTGTATAAATATAATATCCTTGTTGGTATTTTACATTTTGTCACATTATGGATTAATGGTGGAACAAATTGTGTGCGGTTTCGTATTTGTAGAATTGCTTATAGCATTATATAGAGTATTTAGGTTGGCAGCTATATCGAATTTCAAATTGCTATATTTTGTAAAGAATACATTTCTACCTTGCTTAATAGTAGGTCTTGTGACTTATTGTTTAATGTTAATGTTAAATAGATATTTTTCGGAAACAATAGTTGGGCTTGTATTTTATGCAGTAGTTAGTACGTTGTTTATAGGAGTTTTATCATATATCATATGCCTCAGCAAAAAAGAAAAGGCACTGATTAATTCTTTGATTTTAAAATTTTTAAAAAAATAGATATGAGTTTGAAGGATTATTGGCATTCTATTGATGCCTATAAAAAAGCCTTTTGGTTTTATCTTGTTTTAATATTCTTGGAAGGGGCTATGCGCAAGTGGTTTATGCCCAGTCTTTCAAGTGTTTGGATGATGTGTCGTGAACCGATTGTTATATGGACAGTTTTTTCATTGATGGGGTCACGGTTCTTGAATAGTCTTGTACCAAAGGCCTTTATGATTATAGGGTGTATAATGTTGCTAACCACCTTAACGTTAGGACATCAACATTTTGGTGTTGCTTTTTATGGTTTCCGAATATGGTTTCTTCATATCCCTTATATTTTCATTATGTCTAATAAGCTTGATCGTGAAGACCTTTTAAGAATTTGTAAATTCTTGATAGTAATATTTATCCCAATGACGGTTCTGTATGTATTGCAATGGGGTGCACCTCCAAGTTCTTTATTGAATGCAAGTATAGGTGGTGAAGTTGGAGAAAAAGGTACAGAGGCTGCTTATGGAGCTGTTAGACCATCTGGTACATTTCTTCATTGTATAGGTTCATCATATTACAATCCTATCATCGTTTCTTTGTTTTGCGTGACTATGTTTTCTTCATACTATAGACAACTGCTGGTAAAAAGAATATATATATTCTTGTTCGTTTCTGTAATAGTATGTTTGATAACCAGCGTATCGAGAGGTGCAGTAATACAATCAGTACTTACGTTACTTTTTGTAGCCTTATTTGTCACTGCTTTTGGTAATTCGAAAGCTATGACAAAGACTATTATGGGATTAATCGGTATATATGTATTGTTTTTAGTTTTCTCAAATGTTAACATAGGAGGTAAAAACTTAATAGCTCCAATAACTGATCGTTTCGAAATTGCTGCAGAACAAGAAGGCGGTACATCAGGAGTAATGTCATCGCGTGTTTTAGAGCCTTACAAGTTTTGGAATGATAAAGGTAAATTGCTTGATCCTCCTTTCTTTGGATATGGAATAGGTGCTGGTAGTAATTATGGAACTCAGACTTTACATATTGTTAATAGCTTTTATACTGACTCTCAAGCATGGGGACTTGGTGAGCATTCGAGTCAAATTGTAACAAATGAAATGGGCTTTTTATTTGGAGGAATAGTTTTTTTCCTACGTATAGGATTCTGTATATCTTTGTTTTTCCCTTGTTTAAGGAAATTTCAGCAGAATAAAGACATTTTGCCTCTTGCCTTATGGACTTTATCTATAACATATTTTGGAAATGGTAATCTCAATCTGACAATGACTTTAGGTTGGATAGTCATTGTTATGATTTTGTTATTAACGAGTTTGAATACAAGTACCGAAATTGTAGATTGATATAATTTTATGAGATATGAATATTAAAAATATTTCGTGCTTTCCTGAGAGGTCTATAGACAAGAAAGATTCTTTAGCTATAAAGGGACTTGTCATTTTATTAATTATATTGGGGCATAACAAGCTTATATCTTGTGAACATTTACCGTTTTTGTTCGGATACTTATATACATTTCATGTTGGTGTATTCTTTATATTGCCAACATTTTATGATATAAAGAAAAGAAATAACACTTTGCAGCATGCTACTGATGTATTTATAAAGTTGTTCTTTCCCTACATCATTATTTATACACTTTTATTTGTTCTAAATAGATTTATGAATATGTCTTGGAGTATATCTGATGTATTTATGTATTTTGTTGGAATGTTCAGCGTTGATCCGAATGTTATATACGAAACTAGCAATGCTCAATATTTGTGGTTCGTACCTTCGTTTTTTATTTATTCTATGGTTCTTGATTTTTTTAAGAAAAATGAATATGGTATTGTGAAAATTATATTACCAATAGCTGTAGTGTTATATTTTTGGGGGGATTATATAAATAACCTACTATTTAGACTTCCTTTGTATTTAATTATAAGCTTTGGTTCTTTAATTATAGTCGAAAATATTAAAACAGTTTATATAAAAATATTATCTGTTACAAGTTTTGCTATATTATCAGTAGTTATCATTAACGGATATCTACAACCTAAAGGATGGGTGCATTTAGTTATGTCTATTTCATTTTTCCTTATCATTTATAGCTATAGAGAAATATTTGGGAAAATGCCTATGTTAAAAGAGATTGGCAAATATTCATTTCCAATGTATCTGTTTCATTTCTTGATTTATAACACATTAGTTTTGATTCTACCACATACATTCTTATACAGCTCAATAATATTAATATTAACAATATCTTTAAGTTACATTATATCTTGGATAATAATGAAATATGTGCAACCATATGTTTTTCCTAATTCTTTTAGTGAACTAAGAAACATATGGTTGAAAAAATAGATTATAATTCTAAAATATTGCGTGTATGCTGTTTGTAGGAACAGCTCTATTTTTTGTACAACATTTATAAACAAATTTATCCAATGGTTATTAGGAAAATATGGATATATAAAGAAATACAATATGAAAAAAGAAGAACTTAAAAAGCAGATTCTCGAATTGACACGAGAATACTATCGTGAGGTACATGGTCAGAAGCAGGAGTTTGTTCCTGGCAAGACCAAAGTGAATTATGGCGGTCGCTATTTTGACGATGAGGAGATGGTGAACCTTGTTGATGCTTCTTTGGACTTCTGGCTTACAGCCGGTCCTTGGGCGCACAAGTTTGAGACCCGTTTTGCCAAGTGGTTGGGAGTAAAGTATTGCTCACTCTGTAACTCAGGTTCATCAGCAAACCTCTTGGCTTTCAGTGCCCTTACAGCACATGAGCTTGGTGACCGTGCCATTAAGCGCGGAGATGAGGTTATAACTGTAGCAGCAGGATTCCCGACAACGGTGTCTGCCATTCTTCAGTATAATGCTGTTCCCGTGTTCGTTGACATGAGCATTGAGGAGAGCAACATTGATACCACTCAGCTTGAAGCAGCTCTTTCTCCAAAAACAAAGGCTGTTATGATTGCCCACTCGTTGGGTAATCCATTCAACCTGCAAGCTGTGGTTGATTTCTGTCGAAAGCACAACCTATGGTTGGTTGAGGACAATTGCGATGCACTTGGCTCAGAGTACTTCATCGATGGTGAGTGGAAGAAAACTGGTACAATTGGAGACATAGGAACTTCTTCATTCTATCCTCCACACCACATGACTATGGGCGAAGGCGGTGCTGTCTATACTAACAATCCTGAGCTTCATAAGTATGTTATGAGTTTCCGTGACTGGGGACGTGATTGCTGGTGTGTCGGTGGTGTAGATAATACTTGTGGTTGCCGTTTCACTAAGAAGTTTGGTCAACTTCCTTTGGGGTATGATCATAAGTATGTATATAGTCACATGGGCTATAACTTAAAGGCAACTGATCTTCAAGCTGCCATTGGTTGTGCTCAGCTGGAGAAGCTTGACGACATCGTAGCTCGTCGTCGTGAAAACTTCGATTATCTACACAAGGGCTTGGAAGGAGTTAAGGGCCTGTTACTTCCTGAGCCACAGACGAACAGCAAACCGAGCTGGTTCGGTTTCTTCATCACCGTGATGCCAGATGCCGGTTACACCCGTACTGAGCTGACAAAATATCTGGAGGATCATAAGGTACAGACTCGTAACCTTTTTGCCGGTAACCTTTTAAAACATCCTGCCTTTGAGCAATATGTAATAAACAAGGATTATCGTATTGTAGGCAACTCTCTTCCTGTTACGGATAGCATCATGAACGACTGTTTCTGGATAGGTGTTTATCCTGGTATGACTCAGGAAAAACTCCAGTATATGATAGATATCATCAAGGCATTTGTCTCTACCAAGTAAAGGTAGCGGCAAAGTCCTATTAATAAACCAAATTTTTTAGAATTATGAAGGTCGTATTACTGGCAGGTGGCTTTGGTTCACGCATCAGTGAGGAGAGTCAGTTCAAACCAAAGCCGATGATAGAGATTGGAGGTATGCCAATCTTATGGCATATCATGAAGGAATATTCCTATTATGGTCACAACGAGTTTATCATTTGTGCAGGCTATAAACAGGAATATATCAAGGAGTGGTTTGCTAACTATTTTTTGCATAATAGCGATGTCAGCTTTGATTGGCGCAATGGCAAAAATGAGGTGACAATTCATCATAGCCATTTGGATTCTTGGAAAGTAACTGTTGTAGATACGGGATATAATACCATGACAGGTGGACGTATTAAGCGTGTACAAGAATACGTGGGCAATGAGCCGTTTTTTATGACATACGGAGATGGGGTTTGTGATGTGGATATTAACAAACTCCTTGCTTTTCATCAGTCGCATGGTAAGTTGGCTACTCTTACTGCAGTTAAGATGAAACAGGATAAAGGTGTACTCAATATTGGTGGTGATAATGCAGTAAAGTCTTTTCGTGAGAAGAATATTACTGATGGCGCTCCTATTAATGCTGGTTATATGGTTTTAGAACCCAAAGTTTTTAACTATATAGATGGTGATTCTACTGTTTTTGAAAAAGAGCCTTTAGAGCGTCTTGTTTCAGAGGGAGAATTGATGTCTTATGTGCATGAGGGATTTTGGCAATGTATGGATAATGTTCGTGAGAAGGCGATGTTGGAGAAGTTGCTTGCCACTAATACTGCACCTTGGAAAAAATGGGAACGTGAAATACCAAAAGGCTTTTAAATATGATTGATTTGTTTGATAATTTTTATAAAGGAAAACGTGTCCTTGTAACCGGACATACCGGTTTCAAGGGGAGTTGGCTTTCTATATGGCTCCATGAACTTGGAGCTGAAGTTGTCGGAGTTGCTTTAGAACCATATTCAGATAAAGATAATTATGTCTTGTCTGGCATCGGGACAAAAATAAAGGCTGATCTTCGAGCTGATATTCGTGATGGTGAACAGATGAAACAAATTTTTGCCAAATATCAGCCTGAAATTGTTTTTCATCTTGCAGCTCAACCTTTAGTTCGTTTGAGCTATGACATTCCTGTAGAGACCTACGAGGCAAACGTGATGGGTACCATCCATGTAATGGAATCTATACGAGCTACAGAAAGTGTGAAGGTAGGCGTGATGATTACTACCGATAAGTGCTATGAAAATAAAGAGCAAATCTGGGGGTATCGCGAAAATGAGCCTATGGGCGGTTACGACCCATATTCTTCATCCAAGGGGGCAGCCGAGATTGCTATCAATTCATGGCGCAGAAGTTTTTTCAATCCAGCCGACTATGGCAAAAAGCATCATGTAGCGTTAGCGAGTGTTAGAGCAGGTAATGTGATTGGTGGTGGCGACTGGGCATTGGACCGCATCATACCAGATTGCATCCGAGCCATTGAAGTAGACAAAACCATTGAAATTCGTTCTCCGAAAGCAATACGTCCATGGCAACATGTGCTGGAACCTTTAGGAGGTTATATGCTCTTGGCATCAAAGATGTGGGATGAACCAACAAAGTATTGTGAAGGGTGGAACTTCGGGCCACGCACAGAGTCAATCGCCAATGTCTGGGATGTTGCAACAAAACTTATCCGCAACTATGGCAAAGGCGAATTGAAAGACGTTTCTGATCCCAATGCCCTTCATGAAGCAAAGCTTTTGATGCTCGACATCAACAAGGCTCATTTCAAACTGGGTTGGGAACCACGCATGAATATTGACCAGTGTATGTCAATGGTTGCCGATTGGTATAAGAGATATAAGAGCGAGGATGTATATAAACTCTGTGTAGAACAAATAAACAAATATGTAGGTGCATGAAAGTTGCTTTAATTGGTTCTAATGGCACTCTTGCCACAGCATTTGGCAAATATTGCAACCAAAAAGAATACGAACTACATGTTTATGGACGCTCTAAGCCTTCTGCTTATGACTGTAACTCTCTACATGAGACTGATTTGTTGTCGGACAAATTCGATTTTCATAATTTATCCGATTATGACATGATTGTATATGCTGCTGGGGCTGGAATTCAATCACAACAAAAAGACAATGTAGACGTCATTTATAAATTAAACGTAGATTTTCCTGTTTGTTTATACAATAAGTTGAAAGAGTGCAAGTCGTCTGCACGACTGATAACTTTTGGCTCATATTTTGAGATTGGATGCAACAATGAGAAGAGATGTTTTTCTGAAGTAGATATAATAAACTCTTTGCTTGATGTGCCAAACGATTATTGTGTCTCTAAACGAATGTTGACAAGATTCTTTTCATCTGTAGGAGAAGATCTTAAGTTCTGTCATTTTATTCTTCCTACTATATACAGTGAATACGAGAACAGAAACAGACTTATTCCTTATGTTGTTGATGGTATAAAAACAGGCAAGAACTTGTCTTTTACGTCAGGAGAGCAAATAAGGCAATATCTTTATGTTGATGATGTACCAAAGATTGTATGTGATGCTGTGGAAAACAACATTCCAAATGGCATATACAACATCGAAGGAAGTGAGACTTTAAGCGTAAAGGAATTGGTCTGTTCAATTATGAAATTCTTTAATGTTATGCCATCAGAAAGCATTTTTGGAACTAATGAACGGCAAGATGTTGGAATGAAGAATTTGCAACTTGACGGAACAAAACTTCGCTCCTTTGTTAAAACACAATCAATCCATAGCGTATTGTCTGTAATTGAAAAATACTGAGAAATATTATTATGATTGAAGATATTAAAAAATTATATTGCGACAACGACAATATGCAAGAGACGGCCCAAACTCCGTCTTTTTGCATAAAATCGTTTGGGGATTATGATATCCCACAATATACAATAGCTATTCCAACATTTAACCGTGTCGATCTGTTGAAGTTGGCTATCGACAGTGCTGTTAATCAGGATGATTTCTATGAATATGAGATTCTTGTCGTTGACAATAATCCTGAGCGAGATGACGCAACAGAACTGTTGATGCGTGAGTACAAATCTAATGATCGTATTGCTTATTACAAGAACAGCAAGAATTTAGGCATGACAGGCAACTGGAACAAGCTGTATCTTCTTGCTCGTACCGAATGGGTTGTCATGCTTCATGATGATGATATGTTATATCCCGATTTCATGAAAATTATGACAAGAACCGTAGAAAGCGACAAAGACGCATCATGCTTCTATTCTTGTTATAATACGTTTCATGGCGAAGGGAGCGAACATCCTTCTCGCGAGAAGCATGATGTAAGGGTTATGACGCTGCGAGAGGCAGACTATCTTACAGGGTGTCATCTGCATGCACCTTTAGGTATGACATTGAAACGCAACGTGGTGTTTGAAATGGGTGGGTTCAATCCCAACTACTACCCTTCGCTTGATTTCCAGTTCCATGTTAAATTGGCACATTATCATGTTGTTCGGTGGTTGCGCGACTATCCCATCGCTTCTTATCGTTGGCTTACAAATGCAAGCGGTAAGCTCGAAACCCTTTATGGATGGGTTGAGAAGGACGAAGCTATAAAATGGATGGCGTTTCGTAACACAAACACTCATATACCAGAATGGGCTTATCGTAAATATCTTGAATATTTCAGATATTTATACATGCAAAATTGGTTCAAGTCTTTTAATGGAAAGAAAGAAGAGTTAAAAAAGCCTTCTGTGTTTAGTCATATCGTTTATTTAATCTTGAAATTCAGATTAGGTTTACCAAAGAAACTCCGAAAGCATTATACTATTAAATTATGACACAGCTTCCATTGGTAACATTGGCAATGCCTGTATATAATGTCTCTAAATTTGTTGAGAGATCTCTTCTATCAGCATTAAACCAAACCTATAGAAATATAGAATTTCTGATAGTTGACGATTGCTCAACGGATAACAGCATGGACATTGTTAGGCAAACAGTCAATGCACATAAGCGCAGCGCTGATGTGCGTATCATTCACCATCCTGGCAATCAAGGCTTAGGAGATACAAGAAACACGGCTATAAAAGAAGCTAAAGGAGAGTATATCTACTTTATGGACTCTGACGACATTATAAGTTCGTGCTGCATTGAGGTCCTTGTAAATTATATGCTTGAAAATCCAGTCGACTTTATTGCTGCTTCACGTGAGAGACGAACATTTGATGGCAAATTGATATCTACAGATCAATATCAACCATATACGGTTAAAGATGACCATCGAAGCACTTTGCCCGTAGCTTATTTCAGATATGTAGAGAATCATAAAATTCTGGCTGAGGTATGGAACAAACTGTATAATGTTGATTTCCTACGCAAGAACAAGATTCGTTGCATTCCTCATGTTCATGTGGAGGATGTGTCTTTTTCTTTGCAAGTCAACATCGCAGCAAAATCATGTCGTCTTGTACCTGACGTTCTCTATGTATATCATATATATGAAGGACAGTCGTTTGCTGCTTTCAACAATAATCATGAGCGTGCCTTATATTTGGCAGATTGTTTCGTGAAAATTCGGAAATATGATGCCGATATTGTCTCAAGCTACAGTAATTGTGAAGAATATGCGGCATTGATAGCAGGCGTTTATAATGTAACTCTTTTGCATTCTCAGATGATTGTCAAAAGCTCGGTCTTAAGCAAAAAGGAGAAACAAAATTTCCTCAATTTTCTGTGGAAAGTAAACTACAGTTTATCCGATATTTTGAGGTTAAAACATAAAGCAAAATATGCTTTATGTTATTGGGGAATGAGTTGTTTGCCAAAATCTATTAAATATTCATTGATAAAAGGGATATAAAACAAATGGCTAATAAAATAATTGTGTGCCAAACTGGTGCGAGACACAGGTATCTAATCCCCCAGGTATTGGAGCAAAGCGGAATGTTGTATCGACTATATACAGACACAACCGCTTATAGCTCTTTAGGGAAATTTGCGAGCTTTTTAAACAAGTATTTTAGAGCACCGAATTCCGTTAAACGTTTAACAAGAAGAATTCCTAATATACCTTCGAACAAACTCTTTACAACAGATCGTTTGTTCGTGAAGAAAATGATAAAGGGATTATTTAAAAAAGATTCTTTAAGTTTGCGTTATCTTCATTATACTGGCTTTGCAAAAAAATGTATTGCATGGGGAGTCGGTGATGCGGATTGTGTATACAGCATGTATATAGAAAATATAGAGTTCCTAAAATATGCAAAATCTAAAGGTCTTAAGATTGTTGTTGATATATATGAAACTCCGACAACATATAAACACCTTATGGAAGAAATAGACAACAATCCAGAATATAGTTTTCTTTCATATTTAAAGACGAGATATTCATATAGCCATGAGGTGAGAATGCACTATATGGAAGATTTGTTGGCTTTGGCAGATTATTATACAATACCATCGCATTTTGTTATAAAGTCAATGGATGTATTTAAAAATTTTAATAAGGACAAGGTCTTGTATCTACCATACGCCTCAAGTATAATAGCAGAAAGCTATTCTTATACTCCTGTAAAACATAGAATTATTTGGGTAGGCAATGATCCTGTAAGGAAAGGTATCCTGTATTGTGCCAAAGCTGCTGACATTTTAAAGCAAAAGTATCCAGATTTGGATTTTAGAATTATTGGAGTCGTTGATGAAGAATTAAGAAATGCCCCTTGTTTTAAAAACCTCAATTTCATTGGTGTTTTAAACAAGAATCAACTACAACAAGAATATAGAAGTGCTGAAGCTTACGTTTTTCCAACATTGTTTGAAGGTTTTGCTGGAACTATAATTGAGGCTGCGAGCTGTGGCTGTCCAATTATTACTACAGAGTGTGCAGGCACAGATATGAAAGAGTTTCCTGCCATTTACATTCCCACTCATGATGTAGATGCAATAGTTGAGAGCGTAGAAAAAATCTTTGAGAATCCTTCTCTGAGAGATGAACTTTCTCATAAGGTATATTCTTATTCAACTGCTCTTAAGCCAGAAACTTATAAAGAAAAATTGGTTGGTTATTTGTCGAAAATATAAATAATCAGAGCTATGAAAGAAATAAGATTAGAAGAATTAAAACGAATACCAAAAGATATTCTAAAACTTATTGATGATTTTGGGAAGAAATAATATGGCAAACTTATGTGATAGAAGTGAATGTACTGGTTGTGCTGCATGTGCTGCTGTTTGTCCGTGTGGCGCTATCTCATTCGAAAAGGATAAATTAGGCTTTTCTTATCCCATTATAGACAAGGCTCTTTGTGTTGATTGTAAAAGATGCGAGAAAACGTGTCCTTCTTTGGTCAAACAAAAAGGTAACTTCCCTCAGGAAGCTATTGCATGCCATGTTATGGATGAAAGTGAAAGATTAAAAAGTTCTTCCGGTGGTTTTGCAACTTTACTTGCTACAAAATTTGTTGAAAGTGGAGGGGTTGTTTATGGCTGTTCGTTTGAAACACCGATGTGTGTAAAGCATATTAGATGTACGACAGTTGGGGATCTGTTGAAATTGAGAGGTTCGAAATATGTACAGAGTAGTTTAAATGAGATTTATGTTCCTCTTCAGCAAGATTTGAAGAAAAATATGAAGGTACTCTTTATAGGAACACCTTGCCAGGTTGCAGGTGTAAAATCCAAATTTAGCAAATATGATAATCTTTTTGTTGTAGATTTAGTTTGTCATGGAATACCTTCTTTGCAACTTCTTCATGATACTCTACCGTGGGGACTTCATTTGACTGATGAGTACCAGTTTAGTTTCCGGAATAATATTTCCTATCGTATTTCTGTTCAAAAGAATAATAAACCAGTTTATGAAAGGCCATTGTATAAAGATATCTTTTATAAAGGCTTTTTTAATGGTTTGATTTTCCGTACTTCTTGTTATAGGTGTTTCTATGCAAAACCCGAGAGAATTTCAGATTTAACTATTGGTGATTTTTGGGGGCTAAAATCAGAGAAAATTACTGATACAGAAAAAGGAGTATCTTTAGTCTTGGTAAACACAAAAAATGGAGAATTATTATTGGGTAAGCTTGGTGATAAATTAGTTTCGGAACGTAGAAGCTTACAGGAAGCTTTTAAGAAAAATGCCCAACTTAACCATCCATATAGAGAAAATTTTAGAGCTAAATTGTTTCGGAACATATATCCTTTGTTTGGTTATAAATGTGCAATTTGGGCATCTGTACCAGATAAATTGATAGGTTCAAGAATAAAATATAAATTACACAAAAAATAATGAAGATTAATACTATAACTTGCCATAATGTTTATAATTATGGCGCCTCTTTACAAGCTTTTGCTTTGAGTGATTATCTCAGTAAGCAGGGGCATGATGTGAAAATCATCGATTATATGCCTAGCTATATTCGGCGTAATTTAGGTCTTTGGGCTATAGGAAAAAAATGGGATAGAAACTTGTTCTACCGTTTTGCTTTTTATTGCTATGTTGTACCTATTCGTTTGTTGCAAAAACGAACAAGAAAGAAATTTCATTCTTACAACAAAAAGTTTCTCCATTTAACTAAAAGATATAATTCCTTTGATGAACTTATTGCTGATCCTCCTGTTGCAGATGTATACTTTTGTGGTAGCGATCAAATTTGGAATCCTCAAATCGAGAATGGTTTAGATCCTGCATTTTATATAGAATTTGCTCCTGCATCATCAATAAGGGCATCTTATGCAGCAAGCTTTTCTGTTTCAAAATTGGCCGATGAATATAAGAGCTTTATAAAAATGGAATTGCAGAAAATGGATTATATTTCCGTTAGAGAGAAAACCGGTGTAGCAATTATCAATGATCTTGGAGTTGAGAAAAAGGTTGTTAATGTCATGGATCCTGTATTCTTGATAGAACCAAAGCAATGGAAAAGTATGACTTATGTTCCTAAGTATACGAACTATATTTTGGTTTATGATCAAGAAAATTCTAAAGCTATAAGAGATATTGCTTTATATATGTCACGTAAGATGAATAAACAGGTTATAGCATTTAAAGATCTCTATCCTAGACGTTATGCTGATGTTCAAATAAAGTATGCTGATCCAATAGATTTTATAAGTTTTATAGCAAATGCAGATTTAGTTATAACGAATTCATTCCATTGCTCTGCGTTTTCTATTCTTTTTGAAAAAGAATTTTTTGTTATACCAAGAACTCATCAAAAAGTTAATTCTAGAATGAGTGACTTGTTGCAACGACTTAATATAAAAGGACATATGGTTTCGGATATTGAAAGTCTAAAAGATGCAGTATCTATTGATTATACCGAGGTTAGAAAATTGTTAGAGCTTCCTAAGAATATTTCAAAAGATTATATTGAGGAAGTACTCGATAGCTTTAAGAAAACTAAGTAGATTATGAAAGTTCTAATTTACACATATTCTATTACTAGAATGGCAGGTGGTGTTTTTGATGCTGTTCGAGATTTGTTTACTAATCGGGGCTTCGATAAACTTAATTTGAAGATTTACTCTTATATGGATGATTATGTTGAGGAAGATTTGCCTTTATGGCATAATATACCAATCTACCTTTTTAAAGCTTATCCTATGCTTTTTTCTCATAAAGCTAAAAAATCTTTATTGAGAGAGAAAGCTGACATCCTTCATATGGAGGCTCTTTGGCGTTATCCTCAACTCTTGATGGTTGCATGGAAGAAACATAAGAAAGCGCCTATTGTGTGTACGCCGCATGGTATGCTTGATCCTTATATTATAAAGAATCAAGGCGTGGTGAAAAGACTCGTTTCTAAATTATTCTTTCAAAAAAGTCTTGAAGCTGTGGATTGTTATCATGCTTTATGTCAGAAGGAGTTGGAGGACATACGGGCATATGGTCTTAAACAGCCAGTGGCGATTATCCCTAATGGTATTAATCTGCCAGACCCAGATTTGAACTTTGAAAAGACAGACAAAAAGAAGCATCTTCTTTATCTTGGTCGTTTACATAAGAAAAAAGGTGTGGACCTGCTTCTGAAAGCTCTTGCTGCTATAAATAAAGAGAAAAAAGAAATGCTCGATAACTGGCAGATAGATCTGGTTGGTTGGGATCATGAAGGTTGTAAAGTAGAATTAGAGAAAATTGTTGCAGACAATCATTTGGATGATTTGGTGGTCTTTCATGGTGGCTTGTTTGGGGAAAACAAACAAAGAATGTATGCCAACGCAGATGGTTATATATTGCCATCTCATGGTGAAGGTCTGCCAATGACAGTACTTGAGGCATGGTCTTGGAAAATACCTGTAATAATGACACCTGAATGTCATTTGCCTGAGGGGTATTCTGCTAATGCTGCAATTGAGATAAATGATAATGTAGAATCCGTCTGTAATGGTTTGAAGACATTCTTGGGGATGAGTGATAAGGAACGACAGTCTATGGGAATGCGTGGATATAATCTGGTACGTGAGAATTTTACATGGGACGTGTCAGCAAAGAAGATGATTGAAGTATATGAGTGGCTTCTAGGACAACGGAAAAAACCAGATTTCATCTATAGCTAAGTTTTCTTGTTGCTTTTATAGATTTAAAAGAAGGTTATCTTCGCATAGTATGATTAATTTACAATGAACGAGAATATTACATGTTTTCTTGATGGTTATATGAGGAACCCTGACCCTCAATATGCTGTCATGCTGACGGGACGTTGGGGATGTGGTAAGACTTTCTTTGTTAATAAATGGCTGAAGACTCTTGAAAAGGCAGATGATGACAGAGAGGAGGGTTATTTACCTGAAACCGATTTATGTGTCTGTATATGGAATGTCTTCTCTGGCAGAAGTGAAGACGGAGATAGATCGTATAGTTAATCCTTTTTGTTATTCCAAGACGGCAAAGGTGCTTAAAACTGCTGCAAAGTTTGCCAGTAAGATTGTGTTCAAAACCGACTTGACTGTTGATGATGACAAGGAGGTTAAGGCAACTGCATCGGGTTCTCTTGACATTTTGAGTCTTTTTGAGTCGAATTCAGATGAAGTAAAAGGTACTCGTTTTATCGTATTTGATGATATAGAGCGTACTTTTATTCCGATGGAAGTTTTGCTTGGTTTCATCAATTTCTTTGTGGAACGTTGCAAGTTTCATGTCTTGATAATAGGCGATGAATCGAAATTGGAAGGTAATAACCAGAAGGTATATTCTGATTTTAAAGAGAAAACAGTCGGAAGACAGTTTGAAATACTTCCCGATGTAGATGCTGCGCTTGACAGTTATATAGAGGATTACGGACTGGACAAATTCATAAAGAAGGAACGGCAGTATATCATTCGTTGTTTCAGAGCTACGACATATAACAACTTGCGCCTTCTTCGTCAGTGTTTGTATGATTTTAATGAACTGCTGTTGGAATTTCCAAAGAATAAAATAATAGAAAATGAAGTGATATTTCATTGTCTGTTATCTTCTTTCATTGCCGTATATGCCGAATATAATAATTCCGAGAATCATGATATAGTAGCCAAATGGGACAGAGCTTTCCCTGAATATAATGCGAGACTTAAGAAGGACGAGAACAATGTATGCTGTAAGCTTGAAAAGAAATATAAGGAAATAGGTGAGGGGAATATTTATCCGGCGACATTCTATACCTTCGTCAATGAAATCGTGAGTTTTCTTTCAAAGGGTTGCAGCATAAAAGGAACGATAGAGGCATTATTCCCGACAAAGAGGATTAACCATACAATCCAGTCGAAATTTGATAGCTTTATTTATCTTTCTAATAATGAATTCAATAAAAGATATGATGAAGTTGAAAAGGAATTGCTTGACGGAAAAATTCAGGATGGTAATCAACTCGGAGTTGCTATAGGATATCTTGGTTATTTTGATGCCATACAAGTGCATAGTCTGAGGGCTGAAATATTGAGCAGTATAAAGGATTTGTTGGACGTCAGAATTTTACAGATAAATGACATGAAGGAATTGTTGAAGTTTAAGAATTCTTTCTCTTATGGATACAATTATGTTTGTATGTCTGCTGACAATGAACTGCCAACGAAAGCTATGTTATATGATTTCCATAGTGCCATCGAACAGCGTCTGGCTTCATTATGTGATGAAAGGCAGAAGATATTGCGCAATCTTACTGATGAGAACGTCTGTATGTTGTCAGAATTGGAAGGTGAGAGTTATCCTGACCATAGTCGGACATATAGTCTTGTTCCAGCCTTTGAGAAAGAAGAAGCATCGATGCTGTTTGACGAAATATGCAGATTAAGTAACAAGGGCAGATATGAATTCTGTAATTTTCTTGATATCCACTATGAACTTGGTACAAGTGTGGATTATTGGGAACAATACTTTAAGCAGGATGCTGCAGTTTTGGAGTCTTTGCTTGGTTTGTTAAAGGAAGTTTCATCATCAAAGGATGGTGTCGAAGGTCTGTCATATCAAGATTTGATAAAAACTCTTGAAAATGTGATAAATAGATGTTATGGAAGGAAATAATATATTAGAACGACATACTCCTGGGCATGTGTCTGGGAGTATCAAAATAAAGCGAGTGGTGTGGAACATTACTGCTGCATTTTTATTCCGTCCTTTTATCACTCCAGTGTTTCGCAAGTGGCGCATTGCCTTGTTGCGATTGTTTGGAGCTAAGGTGGAATGGGATGCAAATGTTTATGCTTCAGTAAAGATTTGGGCACCATGGATGCTGCAAATGGGGCATCGTGCCTGTCTGGGGCCTGAAGTGATTTGCTATAACCAGGACTGGGTGGTACTGGAAGACGATGCTATCGTTTCGCAGTACTCATATCTCTGCACTGCTGGGCATGATGTAGATCACGCTAATACGGCGGATAGCGGACTCATTATGGCTCCTATAGTCTTGCGCCGAGGTGCGTGGGTTGGTAGCCGTGCATACATTGGTATGGGAGTAGAAATAAGAGAGGGGGCTGTGGTAGGTGCTACGGCTTCTGTATATAAAAGTGTTGAATCTTGGGCTGTCGTCGGAGGTAATCCGGCGAAGGTTATCAAGAAAAGAACATTAAGGTAACTTCTTGTAATGTGGCTATACAAAAGAAGCTTTCCCTAGAAGGTGAATTTGTAAGGAGAATTTTAGATAGATAAAAATATAATTTGTAATATATGAGTAATACTATAACAGCTATCATCTTGACTAAAGATGAGGAGAAACACATCGCTCGTTGCATCACATCGCTCACTCCGTTTGTCAACGAAATATGGGTGATAGACTCTTTTTCTACTGATAAGACGCTGGAGATAGCGGAAGAACTGGGGGCTAAGACGGTGAAGCATCCGTTTGAGAATCAGGCTCAACAGTTCAACTGGGCTATCAGGAATTGTGAGATTGCCGGAGATTGGATCTGGCGTGTAGATGCTGATGAGTATATCTCTGAAGAGTTAGGAGAGAAGGTTTCTAAGGTTATTGGTACTTGTGAGCAAGATGTAAATGGTATCTATGTAAATAAAGCCATCGTCTTCCAAGGCAGAAAGTTGAAGCATGGCGGTTGGTATCCGGCTCCTCAAATCAAGGTTATCCGTAAGGGATTCGGTGAGAGTGAGAACAAGGTGATGGATGAGCATCTCATCATCACTTCTGGAAAGACTATCTATGTGGATGGTGATCAGACGGATGAAAATCTGAATGATCTGACCTGGTGGAGTGACAAGCACAACAAGTATGCATCTCGTGAAGCCATCAACATGTTGCAGATGCAGTATGAGATGGATGCCGATGCTGAAGGTGTAGCTGCTAAGTTTTTTGGTAACGATGCGGAAAGAAAGCGCTGGTTGAAGGTGAGGTATGCTAGAATGCCTCTCTTCCTGAGACCATTCCTGTATTTCTTCATCAGATTTATCTTGAAACTTGGTTTCATGGATGGCAAGCAAGGCTTTATCTGGTATGTTCTACAAGGCTTCTGGTACCGATTCCTGGTGGATGCCAAGGTATATGAAATCAAAAAGAAGTTTGGCTTTGATGAAGGTAAGATAAAAGCCTATTTGAAAGAAAATCATTCTTAAAAGTATAATTTGCAAGACAATAATTTGAGAGTTTCAATGAAGGTTTCGATAATAACCAGTTGTTACAACCGTGAGAAGACGATTCGCGGTGCTGTAGAGAGTGTGTTGGCGCAGGATTATCCTGACATCGAGTATATCATCGTGGACGGTGCTTCCAAGGATCATTCTGTAGAGGTTATCCGTGAGGCTATCGCAGGTCATGAGAATCAGGTAAAGTTTATCTCTGAGCCTGACCATGGTATGTATGAGGCTATCAACAAGGGCATCAGAATGGCGACGGGTGATGTGATTGCTCTCTGCCATTCGGATGATTTTATGTTTGCCAAGGATACGGTATCGCACGTTGTGAAGAAGATGGAGGAGACTGATTGCGACTTCCTCTATGCGGATGGTATCTTCGTGAATGAGCAGAATACTAATAAGGTGGTGAGAAAATGGATTGGTGGTAAGTATGCTCGCTGGAAGGTGAGATGTGGCTGGCTGCCATTGCATCCTACCTGCTATATCAAGCGTGAGGTGATGATGAAATGTGGTCTCTATGATGAGAGCTACAAGATTGCTGCTGATACCAATCTCCTGGTGAACTATCTGTATAACTGCCATCTGAAAGTGGCGTATCTCCCTGAGTTCGTAACGAGAATGAGAATGGGTGGCATGAGTACTGATTCTGCCAAGCGCAAGAAAA
>ULMM01049780.1_pt1 | contig 21943 bp, 18 predicted proteins | sample 1951661 | NCBI WGS metagenome assembly ULMM01 (sample SAMEA4835551, study PRJEB28245) | human gut metagenome | biome: gut microbiome; material: fecal sample | place: Denmark | collected 2008 | reverse complement strand
AGCCGGGTCACGGCTTCGGCACACAGAGCATACTCTATGTCACCGAAAAGCTTCACGGAAACTGCCAATTCGCAGTTGAGGAAGACCTCTTTATAATCAGAATAATACTTTAAATCCGATATTTAAACACCTGTTCCTCGACAAGCGAAACAGCGTAGTGCACCGCCATGCCGAAGCCGAACATCAAAATTATCGTGTTCATGTTAAATGTAACGGTGTGCGTGCGATAAAGTATATAAAAGATGCCATAGTAGCCGAAATTGATAATGAGCGAATTGACGGCGTTATAGCTTGTTTTTCCAAGACCGACAAAGATATTATCGATAATTGCACAGCCCGCATACGCAATATAAAACGGAACGAGCTTTATTACGATACCGAAGATTTCGCCCGCATTTTGAAGTCCCTGCGCACAGCGGAAAAACGGCGTCCATGCCGGAATAGTAATCACCCAGAGCACCGCTTATAGGCAAAAGAGGTCGAAAACCATGTAAAATCGACTCTTCAATTAATTCATCTATAGACTGCCGTGCTTTGATTTTAATAGTATTTATGAAGGTTGATTGTTGTAATTTATATCCCCATAATATACTATCTTGATTATCTATATAAACAATCTTTTGAACAGACAGTTCTAATTCATCCTTATCATAACTATCGTTTATCCAAACAGCACCTTTTGGATTTGAATAGGCAGGCAACATATCCTTTATAAACTTAAACCTTAACGTATAATCACCATAACCAGTTGAAGAATTGTGACTAACAGCAATATAGTATCGTTTCATGGCTTCGAGGTGTACCGTAATTTTGAAATTGCCGTTACCGTTGCTGTTATTATCAGAATCAAGCAAACCGCCGGGTGCACGGTATAATTGACCGTAGGTGTTAGTATCGCCCTCCGTGTAAATTTCCATTACACAGTTCCTCGCGGGGACAAAGGTATAATAATCAACATCATCCCGGCTATGAAGGATATTATTTTCTTTTAATACTAAATAAAGTGGCAAATATAATTGTTAAATTTCCGAATAAAGAGCATATAGTATCCCATCTTAAATATGGCAAAAAATAAGTTTCAAAAAAATTAATTTCTTTAATCGAATATTTAGGAACAGAAAAAGAGTATTTGAATAATGTGAAAACGGTCATATCAACAGTTAGAATGAGCAAAAACATAAACGAAAACATTTTCTTCTTTTTAAAATCGATTTTTTTCACACACAGCAGTACATTGGGTAATATAATGCACATTACTCGTATCAAACTAATAACAACAAAATTCAATGATATATTCGCATCTCCGGTCACAACACTGTAAACATCAATAAATAACCCTATTAGCCATAATATCATTCCAATTGTTGAAAAGATGACCGTTTTTTTCATATTTATAATCTGCCTTTCCGCGAAAGGCACCGACGGGGTTGTGAAATTCGCGCTTGCCTTTCGCTATAAAATACAGTAAAATCAGTTTAGATAAAGTCCTCCCGGCAACTGCCTCAAGGTCACCACCTACTGGTTGTAGTTGTGCAGGTGCTTGGACATATCGTGCAATGTTAGGTGGCATAAGGTGCAAAAATCAGTCTGCTTTGTGGGCTTGTTTTTTAGTACCTTTTTTTGGGCACTTTTATACCAATCCTTATTGTTTCAAACTTATCCTTGTACAGTCTTCGCATACTGCCCTTTATTTTTGCAGCGCCGTATGCTCCACCGAGATACGGGCAAGAACTCCGTTCTCTTTAAAATATCACCTGCAATGACATTTTATATGCGGAAACTGAAGCTGTATAACCGTATTATAACAAAAAACAAAGTGTTTTTCAATCAAGTTTCTTTTATTGCAGGATAAAATTATACGGCTTTCTGATAAATAAATCCGCCAATGAATATATTATATCTCTTTACAAATAATAACAACACGATTAAAAAAAGGAGATTTTAATATATGAAAGCCACAGGAATTGTAAGAAGAATAGACGACCTCGGCAGAGTCGTTATCCCGAAGGAAATCCGCCGCACCATGCGTATCCGCGAGGGCGACCCGCCGCTGATAACATTGACACCGTTTGAAAAGTTCCGAACAGCCGTGGAAAAGCTTACCTCACGGCTTGGAAAATAACAAAAAGGAGTCAATGAAAATGAAAGAAACACTATTTGAACGCATGGGCGGTACTTACCGCAAAGAGGGCGACTATCTCCTGCCGAATGTTGCCGCGCCCGAGCAGTCCACCTTTGGACCTTTCGGTCAGCGGTACTACGCTTATATCCGAAAGCACGATAAAATACTTTTCAGCAGTCTGTGGCTTTCGGGCGAGCTAAACGCCTACATAGAAAATATCGACCGGCAAGCCGATGAAATGTTCTCTCAGCTCGTATGCGACATGGCAAAAAACGAAAATGTCACCGAGCGCCTAAAAGCCACCGACCAAATGGAATGGGTGCGCCGAATGAACAATATCCGCTGCCGCGCAGAGGAGATAGTCAATGAGGAATTGATTTTGAGATAGCAACATAATCACTCCCCGTACTTCGTAAGAGGTACAGGGAGTGTGTGTTGACGAAAATCAAATAATGTGGTACAATTTGCTCGGCAAAGTTAAAAGTAGGGAGAAATCTTAAATGAAAACGATTGATTACAATAAAAGGGCTGAATACTTGGCAAAGGAGCTGCTGGGGAAAACAATAAACTGCAACGGGCATAAATATATGATTACCGTAACCGAGGCATATCCCTTTGACGAAAAGTGTGAGGAAGGAAAAGAAATCAGTTATGTCAACAGGAGCAAGCGCGGCAAGGGACATGATGTTTTAACGGGAAAAGATAAAATCGGCACCTGTTTTGTTTACGGGGGAATGCTGCACATAGCCTGCAAAGGCGGAATGAGCCAGAAATGGGAGAATGAATATAGTTGCGATAACATTTTAATTCGGGGAGCAATAAAAGTTGAAAAAGATAGAGTGATACAGGAATGTAAAACCCTGAATTTTGTTACAGGCAACCCATATGTGCTTTGCCATGATAAACTTGGGATTGTATCAAATCAACTCCCGATAAATCTGTGCGATGGAAATGTTTTTTCGGACGTGATAATCGCCGACTATAAAAGCTATGCTGACGAAAATATCAAATCGTGCAAACGGGTAAATATCAATAATGATTCAAAACTCAGGTTTTATATTGATAAAGACTGCATTTTGAAAGAGATATAGACCGCATATACTTGTGCATATTTAAGTTCTCAAAAAGGCTTCGGAAAAACGCTCCGAAGCCTTTTGACGTTATTCTGACTTACTGTTAATTGACCTTCCGAAAAACACCTTTTCCTCGATAAGTGAAACAGCAAGGTGCACTACCATACCGAAGCCGAACATCAAAATTATCGTGTTCATCGTAAATGTGATTACACCTGCGCGGTACAGGATATAGAAAACACCGTAGTAGCCGAGGTTGATAATAAGAGAATTGATGGCGTTATAGCCGGTTTTGCCAAGCCCCACAAAGATGTTGTCGATAATTGCACAGCCCGCATACGCAATATAAAACGGAATAAGCTTTATAACGATACCGAAAATCTCTCCTGCATTCTCAAGCCCCTGCGCATAGCGGAAGAACGGTGTCCATGTGGGAATGGTAACCACCCAAAGCATCGCACTTGCAGCGGCAATAAAGTAATAGTTGAATTTACGCAGCTCTTTGTACCCGTCCTTGCAGTCCGAGCGGATAACCTCGGCAAGGGCTGTGATAGGTATGAGCAGCCAGCCCCAGATAAAATTATTTGCTATCCAATAGTTGCCCTGCTCGGCGACCATATTAACCATTTTGCAGACCATAACGGCATAGATAAGGTTGTCGATAAACTGTTGAAGCCCTGAAAACACCCCGGTCTTGCACCATTCGCGGAGCATTGCGCCGTCGGATTTTTTGAAACGGCGGAAACGGATGTATCCTTGCTTATAAAGCAGAAGAATGCACGCGGCGGAGAGCAGTGTGTTTGATATAATATTCGATACCGCCACGCCGTAAACACCGAAGCTCGGAATCAGCAAAATGTCGGCGACAAGTGACAGCGCCGTGCGGACGGCAAGAAAGATATAGACGTTTTTATCCTTGCCTATCACGACGAACACTACATTTGCAAAGCTGACGATAATTCCCATCATAAACGCGAGCGTTTCAAGGCGGAGATATGTAGATGTGACCGCTATGTCTATCTCGCCCGGGCTCATCGCCCCGATAAGTGTCGAGCCGTAGATAAGAACACCGACCGAGAAAAGCGTGTAGAGCACAGATGCACAAAGACCTGTCTTGAATGTTGCTCCCGCAAATTCCTCGCGGTAATTTTTGAAGATGCGGTTTAACACAGAGTAGAGCGGCACAATCAGAAACGCCTGCAGGGTTTCATTTATCAAGTCAAACCATTCCATCTGCCCGATGATGTCAAACGTGCCGTCCTGCCCTCCTGAGGAGATAAGAAATGTTTTGACCGTTTGATACACTGCCGGAATGAGTGCAAGCGCACAAAGGGAGAGCCATAGCCGCCAATGAAAGCTTTTGAGTTCCGATATTCTTTTTCTCATAATTTATACCTGTACAGTCTTCGCATACTGCCTTATATTTTTGCAGCACCGTATGCTCCACCGAGAGACGGGCGAGATGACCGCTCTCAATAAAATGCCGTCTGCATCGGCTTTTATATATGAAAAAAGAAGGTGTACAGGCACATTATAGCAGAAATTGCGGCGCTTTTCAATCATACTTCCTCTTTGCAGAAAGAGGAATATTATATCGTGAATTTGCCGACGGTCTGAGCGGAGCTTCGGCTCCGCTTTTCTTATGTTGATTATCAATCGGCGAAACGCAGCGGCGAATTGTCAAACATTTCGCCGTTTTGTATTGACATTTAGCCGCAATATGGGTATAATATAATCGAACAACTGTAAGGAGAGTTTTACTATGGCGAATGTAATTTCTGTAAAAGAAGCAGCAATGCGTTGGGAATTAGCCGAAAGAACAGTTCGCGGACTTTGTATTGATGGGAAAATCCCCGGTGCTATCAAAAGCGGACGCAGCTGGCTTATCCCTGCCGGCGCCGAAAAGCCGGTTGACAACAGAATTAAAACAGGAGCGTATGTTCGGGCAAAAAGCCGTCCGAAACACTTGCCCCTGCCCGTCGGTGTGTCTGATTATCGCTTAGCTTCAACTGAATATTATTATATCGACAAGACTATGATGCTCAAAGATTTCATCGATGAGCGTCCGATGGTTACTCTTTTTACGCGCCCACGCCGTTTTGGTAAAACTCTCAATATGGATATGCTTCGCACTTTCTTTGAAAAAACAAACGAGGATACTTCAAAGTATTTCAAGGATAAAAAAATTTGGGAGCAAGGCGAATATTATCTCTCTTTTCAAGGCAAGTACCCCGTGATTTTTATTACATTAAAAGATGTAAAACACAATTCTTGGGATAACACCTTCGCCAATATCGGCTCGATTATTTCCAGCGAATACTGCCGGCATTCAGATCTTTCTAAAAGTCCAAAGTTAGATAAAAAGCAAAAAGATTTTTACGATAAAATGGTGTCCGAAAAGTTTTCGGCTGTTGATCTTGAGCGGTCGCTGCTGTATCTGTCTGAAATGTTGAAAAAACATTACGGTGAGGGTGCTGTTATCATCATTGATGAGTATGACACTCCAATTCAAAGCGGGCATACAAACGGTTTCTACGACGATGTTATCGCGTTTATGCGCAATCTTCTGTCCGGCTGTTTCAAGGATAATAAGAGTCTGGCATTTGGTTTCCTCACAGGTATTCTCCGCGTTGCCAAAGAAAGCATTTTCAGTGGGCTGAATAACCTTACAATCAATTCGGTCCTTGATAATAAATACAGCGAATATTTCGGATTTACTGCAAACGAAGTAAAAGAAATGGCGGCGTACTACAGTGCTCCGGATAAGTTTGACGAGGTTTGCGAATGGTATGACGGCTACCGCTTCGGCAAGACAGATATTTTCAACCCGTGGTCGGTTATTAACTATTTCAGCAACGACTGTGAGCCGAGAGCATTCTGGCTTTCCACCGGAAGCAACGACATTATCGGCGAGATTATTAAAGAAGCGGATAACGAAATCTACGAACGCCTCTCTTCTCTTGTCAACGGCGGCTCGTTTACAACTTATATCGACACAAGCGTGATTTATCCGCAAATTAAAAACAATCCGTCATCTATTTACAGTTTCTTGCTGATGGCAGGATATTTGAAAGTTGTTAAATCGAGCGTTTCTATAAGCGGAGATTTTATGTGCGAGGTCGCTTTGCCGAATAAAGAAATTTCACTTGTTTACCGCAAAGAAATCCTTCAAAAGTTGGAAAATCTCATTCCGCAAGCCACAGCTATTGCCGTTGAGGAAGCAATATTCTCCGGCAACGGTGAAAAGTTGCGAGATATCATCAGTAATTTTCTTATTCAGTCGGTTAGCGCTTTTGATGCTGCAGGCGAAAACTTCTATCACGGCTTTATGCTCGGTGTTTGTGCTCTGTTTGGCAATTCGTATGTAACCTCTAACCGCGAATCCGGTGACGGCAGATACGATATTGCACTTTCTCCGAAAGTCAATAATCTTCCCGGTATTATCATCGAACTGAAAGCCGAAAAAAACTGCAGTGAGAAAGAATTACAAGAGCTTGCCAAAACAGCACTAAAACAAATTAACGATAAAAAATACGACACCGAGTTGAAATCAAAAGGTGTAAAAATGATCTATAAATACGGCGTCGCTTTCAGCGGAAAACATGTTGCCGTTGAAGCGGAATGATAAAAAATCATTAAAGTGTCCGTTTTTTGGGACAGTAAAAGGCGTATAATGATTAAAATTGATGCCTTGGCGAACGTTGTTTAGTTGTAATTCGAATAAGGCATAAGGAGGATGAAAAAATGAATATTACAAGCAAATGCGCAGATATGGATATTCCACTCTATGAAATATTCAATTTAAATCCCGATGACTTTATCGACGAAAACATTACCGATTTGCCGTTTTCTGTACGAATTCTTAATCGCATGCAAGGAAATGGTGTTTTCACGCTTTCAGATTTAATCAAGAAAACAAAGAACGAATTATTAAGCATAAAAAACCTCGGAGTCACTTGCCTTGAAGAAATACACAAATATTTCGAAAATATATCAAAGGACAATAGAACAGCGCCAAACAAGAATATTAATGTAACAAGTATTATTAAAGAGCATAAAGACGATATCATAATCGGAAATTTTGATTTTGAAAGTAAGTGTCTGACCGCAAATGACAAATATTTAGTTTGTAAGTACAAGGAAGGTTATGAATGCTTAGGCAGTGAATTTGTCCACCTCTGCGTTCAAAATCCTGATTCTATTATTCCGATAAAGAATATGTTTACTGACTTTATAGAGAAGGGAAAAAAGAACAGCAGACTTTGCGAGTTGTTTGAAGCGATCCCTCATTATCGTAAAGCGCTTAATGCTTATTCTTTCATAAATGCATTTTCGATAAAAGATGATGCTCGACACGCTCTAAAATCATTGTGCTCAGCACAAGATCCTTTAAGCAGTATCATTCAATCATCCCAATGTGAGAGTGAGCCTGTATTTGATTTGCTTTGCAAATTTTTGAAATGGTGTCGATTTGATTTACCTACTGAATTAAATGATTTGCTCAACAACATTTATTCTAATGATAGAATAAGAAGAGTCATAGAGTTAAGATCTCAGAAGCATACTTTGGAACAAATTGGAACCGAATTAAATGTTACAAGGGAGCGTATAAGACAAATTGAAGCCAACGCAAAAAGAAGGTTTACACATTTACAATCAAGGGTAGGAATCATTTCTAAAATTTCAGCTGAAAGAAATGGCGATTCTATACTTACACCATTAGAAATAGAAGAATATTGCGGAAGTCACACAGAAGAGCTGCTGTTCTTTTTGAGAAATTGTCCTTGCAATGCATACTCATATGATTCACAATTAGATGTGTTTGTTGTAGGCGATGATTCTTTGTCCGCTCATGTACAGAATTATACGGAATCATTGCCCGATTACTTCAATAAAAATTCTCTAACAAGAATCTTGCAGGAAGCAGAAGATATAGAGAATCATCCAAGTGAACTACTGCTGAAATGTATTGAAGAAAATTACAGATTAACCGGAGATACATATCACAGATCAAGGCTATCTTTAGCAAAAATTTATGAAAACATTTTGAAAGAATACTATCCCGAAGGATTTAAAGCCTACGATTGTTCTGAACTAAATAAATTACGCGAATTAATAAAACAAGATTATGGCAAAATCAATTTGCCGGAAAGTGATCGCGCACTTACTTCTCGCATTTCTAATATATGTGTTTTGTGTGGCAGGGGCATATATAAGCCAAAACAAGAAAAATACATTTCTCCGGGACTTGCAAATAAGATATTCGAGTACATTACTAATAGTGAAAATTCTATATTTTTATTGAATACTATTTTTTCCGTATTCGAGAAAGAATTAGTATCAGAGGGCGTAGATAACAAATATTATTTACAGGGAATCCTTAGAGAACTTTTTAATGATAGATTTATATTCAGAAGAGATTACTTATCAAAAGACGGTGCAGAAACATCCATATACAAGGAAATTGGTAGGTTGATTGCCAAATCTCAATATCCCGTAAGCAAGAAACAAATACAGGATGCTTATCCGGGTATCACCGATATTGTAATTAGTTTTGCTGTAAGTGAACCTGATATTTTAAACTACTTTGGTTCTTATTTGCATGCAAGCAAATTAAAAATCAACAATGAGGAAAAGCAATATCTATACAATGTAGTTAAAAAATTTACGGATGATAATGATGCACATTTCGAAAACGAAATATTTAAAAAAATAAATAGTGAAAAACCTGAAATTTTTTCAAGGAATGCAGCGCTATTTCCCTATGCAATGTTCAGTATCTTGGAGTATTTGTTTGCGGATAAATTTCAATTTTCAAGACCTTTTATATCTAAAAACGGAGTTGATATCGAAAGTCCTTCAAGGAAGTTAAGAGAAAAAGTTTACTCTGTTAACAAGCACTCAATAACCGAATTGATGAATTATGCAAAAGAAATACACTATACCGTTTACAGCACTTTAGATTACCTTAATTCAATTAATGATGATTACCTTATAATTGATTCGGATCATATTCAACAAGTCGCGGAGACGGGTATAAACGAAACTGTTGTCAGCGTAGTCGAAGATATGATTCTCAATGAAATTGATGGGTGCATACCAATATCGCAATTAAATTGTTTAAATAAATTGGTACAAATACAAATTCCGTGGACCGATTGGCTAATTTATAGTATGCTAAATAAATGGTCAAGCAAACTTGAAGTTGCGACTTCATCAAATCAGTTCAAACTCGCTGTTCCGCTTGTAGCACCAGCAGGAAAGATGGATGAAGAAACCGTCAAACAATTTGAAAATTATAAACCTGTTGAATTTGTTTCTTCTGATAACTTGGATAACATAGACGATTTAATTGCCGATTATATTGGAGAAGATTTATTATGAATTTTACTGAATTGCCATTACAGCGAAGTTATAAAAGCTGTGGAGATAATACAATATCAGACTCTTTTTTAGTGCCAGCATTAAAATGCACTAAAATTTACAAGCGAAGTGTAGGCTTTTTTTCATCAGGCGTATTAACTACTATAATGGATGGAATAATTGCTCTTGCAAGAAACAAAGGAACAATTAGATTGATTGCAAGCCCAATGTTGTCCGAAGAAGATATTAACGCAATTAACTCCGGTTATGAGATTCGTGATAAAATAATAAACGAAGCGTTTTCGAGGGACTTCATTTCTGAAATAGATAAAATGGATGATACTACTCTTCAAATGCTTCAAGAATTAGTTGCTCGTGGCATATTAGACATAAAAATTGCAGTTGCAAATTCACTCGGAAACTATCATGATAAGCTTGGCATTTTAGAAGATTTTTCGGGGAATAAAATTGTGTTTTACGGCTCTGCAAACTCAAGCATAAACGGATATAGAGATAATTATGAAAAAATCAGAATTGTTCGAGGATGGGCTGAAGGTGAAAAAGAAAGCGTCAAGGATGAAGAGCTGGAATTTGATACGCTTTGGATGGGTAAAAACAAATATGTGGAAGTTTTAGATTATAGAAAATCTGCACAAGAGAACATTCTGAAGGTCATTAAATCACACAGAAGTAGCGGCGAGAGTAATAAGGTCCCTGTTAAGTTACGAGATTATCAAGAACAAGCGATTTCTTCATGGGTAAATAATGATTATCACGGCTTTTATGTGATGGCTACCGGTACAGGTAAAACTTGGACAGCAATATATTCTGCAAAAGCATTGATTGAAAAGCATCCATGTATGATAGTCATATGTGCTCCATATAAACATCTGGTAAAGCAATGGGCAGAAGATGTTCAAAAAGCTTTTCCTAATGGAAAGATCATTTTAGTTTCATCAGAAAATCCGACATGGGAAGCTCAAATAAATAACGAAATAATTGCTCAAACTTACAAGCCTGAACGGCAAATAATTATCATCTCTACAATTGCTTCATTTAAAATGGAAAGATTCACTAATGTTATAAGCAAATCAAAACAAGATAAATTACTGATTGTAGATGAAGCTCATAGGTTTACGGAACGCTCTAAGAACTTACTTTCAACTTACAAATATATGCTGGGATTAAGTGCGACACCGTTTAGTGGCACAAGCGCACTCAAAGGAAAAGAATTAATGTCGTTTTTTGGCGGACAAGTATTTAGTCTGCCCATCGAAGAAGCGCTGGAGCGGGGATATTTAGTTCCATATTATTATAAACCGATCTATGTTTCTTCGAATTTGGAAGAAGAGGAAAAGTTTAAGTTTTACACACAAAAAATTCTTTCCTGCTTTAGGAACGGAGTTTGTGTTGATCCGGACTTGTTGGTAAAATCATTACGTTCTCGCTTAAGAGTTATTTCAATGGCTGAAGAAAAGCAATTGCGTATCGAAGAAATCTTATCTTACGTCCAAGAGCAAGATCATTTCGTCGTTTACTGTGGTGATGGACGTTTGTTTGATAACAATACCGGTGAAGAAATTAGACATATACAATCCGTTAAGCGCGTTTTGAACAAATTGTCTTATAAACCGAGTCAATTTACTGCTCAAGAAGATATGCAAACAAGAATGCAATTGGTTGATGCATTCAACAAAGGAGAAATATCAGCTTTAGCGGCAATAAGGTGCTTGGATGAAGGAATCAATATTCCATCTGTTAAGAGTGCGTTAATTCTATCGAGTAATGATGATTATCGGGAATTTGTGCAAAGACGAGGAAGGATATTAAGAACATATAAAGGAAAAGAAAATGCCACAATTTATGATGTTGTTGTTCTCCCCTCGCACGACCTTCAATCATGGGCAAAAATTGAATTGCGTAGATTTTTAGAGTATGCTCGTTTATCTTTGAATTGGGATGAGCTGAAAGCGGATCTAAATGAACATTTGATGCAGTATAACCTTACGATGGACGACATTGACGTATATGATTACGAGGAAATGGAGAACGCATATGAACAAGAATGATATTATTCAAAATATGGTAAAGTTTATTGAGGATAAGGAGAAAAGCCTTCAAGCCTCAAAGCTCAGTACGGACACACAAGCTAAAACGGATGTAGTCAAATCAATATTAAATAAGCTTGACGAGGAGATTGAAAATGAAAATAAGTAAAATTGAGTTTGAAAATTTCCGTAATTTTAAAGAACATGGAGAAATCCGCTGTTCCACTGATGGTAAAGTCACAATAATATATGGTAAAAACGGTGATGGAAAGACAACGCTTCATCAATTGTTTCAATGGGTATTTTATGGACAAGTTCATTTTAATAAAACGACATCAGATCGACTTTATAATTTAGGCTTTGAAAGTGAGCAATCTTTCGGTTCTACATTTGATGTAATGGGTCGAATTGACTTTGAACATGAAGATCATTTGTACTCTTTAACCAGGACATATACATACAAAAAGGGACTTGATGATTCTGAAAAAATAGCAGAAGATTTATCTTTAAATCAAATGGATGATGATAATAACTGGAAGCGTTTAGATAATCCGAAAGATACAATAGAAAAGTTGCTGCCCTCTGGGTTATCAGATTACTTTTTCTTTGACGGTGAAAGCATGATTGCAGACCTGAGGGTTAAGGGAAAAGACGCTGCTGGAAAACTAAAAAAAGCATTATATTCTATGTTTGATTTGGATGTTATCGAAAGCGCATTAAACCATATCGGAAGAACTGATCTGAAAACAACTGTCTTGGGTAAATTATACATAAGCAAAGCCGGCGTCTCCACAGGAGGAACTATAGCCGCAGTTAAAACAAACATCGAGAATGCACAAACAAAAATTGATTCGTTCAAAGACAAAATCGAATCCTCTAAAAAAGAAAAAGAAGCAAAACAGCAATTAATAAACAAGGTTTCTGAACAAATTGGAAACACAAAATCCAGAACAGAATACGAGAGACAACGAAAACTTCTAAAAAACCAAAGAGACACTTTTTTAAAGAATGCTTTGCTTGATGAAGCAGCATTTGGTGATGCAGTAATGGATATGTTCCCACATTTAATAATTTCTAAAGCAGTTGAAGATGCTCGTAAAAAGATCAAATTAAAAATCAATAATAACAAACTGCCAACGGGAATAAGCAAGGCTTTAATAAGCTATCTTCTAAAGGAATCAACTTCCGAATGCATATGCGGTAATCCTTTATGCGAAAAAGAATTGGAACATATTAAAGCGTACCTCGAGATGCTTCCTCCAAAGTCTCCAACAATGCTCTACAATGATTTTGTGAAGACAGCAAAGAGTTGGGGAAAAGGTTACGACAAAGAAAAAATAGAAGAATTCATTAAGCTGGTGTTGGACAACAATGAAAATGCCGCACAATGTGATATCCAAATAAAAGAGCTTGACGAAGCGGAAAAGAAAAGTCCTGATATCGAGGATCTTATCATTGCGAGACAGCAAGCTGAAAATGATGTTCGTAGATTAGATGAAGATCTTAGCTTAATGGAAACAGAAAAAAGAAAATTTGAAATCTATCTTAAAAAGCAGATGGAAACCCTTGACGAATTGACCAGCAAAATTGAAGCCGTGCAGATCATATCACATAAAATCGAAATTATGGAAGAAGTTCGCAGCTATTTTGCAAACAAGTTGGATGAGGAGTCTATTTCTTATAGTGCTCGACTGGAAGAAAACATTCAGAATCTTATCGATCTGATGCTTACAAGTAAGCGGAATGTTTCTGTCAGCAAAGAATTTTCAGTGGTAGTTGCTGATAGCTACAATAATGAATCAAAATCCGAAGGTCAATTTGCTGTAGTATCATTTGCTTATATTGGCGGTATTTTAAAAATGCTAAAAAGCGAAGAACATCTTTCTTCTAAAGAATATCCCCTTGTGTTAGATGGTCCTTTTTCAAAACTTGATGCCGATCAAAGGCAGAATGTGGTAAATGCAATTCCTTCATTCGCTCCACAGGTTATTTTATTTTCAAAAGATGACCTGGAGAATGTTTTTGATAAAAATGCCGTTGGACGAATCTGGACTATTGAGAGTAACGAAGAAAAGAATGTTGCTACTGTACAGGAGGGACACTTATGGAAATAACTACGGACGTTTTACTTCGCGGAACAGAATGGGACAGAGCAATCTCATCGCTTGGTGAAATTTTTAAAACAAGAACCAATTACAGCATTTATATGTTATGTGTAGCAATCGGAATAATGTACGATAAGCGCATTGAGAAGCCCGAAGAGAACAATGAAGAGCCGCGCACTGTTCCAAGAAATGTTCTGCAGAATAATGATAACGGTAAATTGGATTTCATTTTTCAAGCGGCTATTCTTTCAACAAAAACCGAAGATTTTAGCGAAGAAGAACGGCTTAATTTGGCTTTCGGCGAGAAATCCGATTTTAATCGTATGGCTTTTATTACACAGTTCGCAAATTTTGGGGTAACAAAACTCACAGAGTTAATAGGTGCGTCCACTATTGAGTCGATGGAAAACATTAAAAATTTCTTTTCATCAACTGTTGAAGGGAGAAATTTTGACATCGATACTCTTCCTGACGACATCTTGCTGTCGGAATAATTAAATAGAAGTATTGACAAAATGCGACAAGCGCGATATACTAAAGTATATACTTAAGCACATACTTTAGTATATCACGCTTTTTTGTGAGGTGCATTATGAATTTTTCTTATAAATTTCCTGCCGTAATGGGCATCCAAGCAGGAAAAGAGTACTATATCTCAATGGTTCCGCTTAAATTACTTTCAAAACTGTTCCCTTCAGAAGAAGATATTGTTTTACCGGAATATCGAGCTCAAAGAAGAATTAATGAGGCACGTATACCAGAAATTAAAAACTATATTCTTGAAAATAGAGATTCATATGTATTTTCAGCTTTGTCGGCGTCGATTGATGGCAAGTTTGAATTTCAATCAAACAACAGTGGCGCCGGGGTACTTGAAGTTGATATGAACGCAGTGTTCTTAATTAACGACGGACAACACCGAAAAGCAGCTATTGAAGCCGCTATGCAAGAAGATCCAACACTTGGAGATGAATCGATCTCCATTGTATTCTTTGAAGATGATGGATTGTCTCGAAGTCAACAGATGTTTACGGATTTAAACAAGCATGCAGTTAAGACTTCAAATTCTTTGGCAACACTGTATGATTCACGTGATGAAATTGCTATGGCAACAAAAAAAGTTATAGATGAAGTGCTGTTTTTCAAGAAATACACCGATAAGGAACGTGATATTCTTGGAAAAAATTCTTCAAATTTATTCACTCTCAATTCAATTTACAAGGCAAATCAAAAGATTTTACATGGGGATTCTTGTAAACAAGATGATGAACAATTCTTAATAAAATACTGGACTCTGGTTTCTGAAAATATAAATGAGTGGCAAGAAGTCATGAATAAGACTTTGACTAAGAAAGATTTGCGAGAAAACTATATTGCCACATTAGCTATTACAATCAATTCCTTAGGAAGACTTGGCAGATGCTTTTACGATGATAAAAACATCGATATGGAAACATATTTAAAGAAGCTAAAGAAAATCGACTGGCTGAGATCGAACAAAGATTGGAAATGCCGTGCAATTAGAGAAAACGGAAAAATCTTAAATAGTGATGAAGCAACAATACTAATGTGTTCAAAAATCAAAAGCATTATAGGGTTAGAACTATCAAAGGAAGAAAAACAAAAAGAAAAACAATTATTGGAGAATAAGTGATTATGGCATATACTGGAGAATTTAAAGTGTTTGAAGACATTATTCAAGAAATGTCTATAGTTTATCAACACGATAATAGACCTTGGATGATCGGGTTTAGCGGTGGTAAAGATTCAACTATGTTGTGTTGTTTGGTTATGGAAATGATTCAGAGACTGCCTACGAACAAACGCACAAAGACTGTGTATATCGTTTCCTCTGACACAATGGTTGAAAACCCGATAGTAAAGAACTATATGCACAAAATGTCTAAGATGATTAATGAGGCTGGAGCACACTTAAATGTAAAAGCGGATATTATATATCCTAAAATCGAAGATACTTTTTGGGTCAAGGTAATTGGGCTTGGCTATCCCACTCCTGAACCTCCTGGATTCCGCTGGTGTACAGAGCGATTGAAGATTCACCCAATGAATGCTTATACATTAGAAAAAATCAAAAGTAACGGAGAGGTTATACTTCTTTTAGGTGTTAGAAAAGCTGAAAGTACATATCGTGCAAATAATATCAGAAGTAGAGAAATCGAAGGTAAACTACTTGTTCCTCACAACGATATTGAGAATGCATATGTCTATAACCCTTTGACGGAAATACCAAATGAAGAAGTGTGGAAATTCTTGTTGAAGGAAGACGGCATTTCTCCTTGGGGCTCTGATAATAAGTATTTGTTTTCTTTGTACCAAGGTGAAAATCTGGGTGAAGAAAAGAGTGTAATCGGCGAAATAGACAAAGATAAAATTCCGGTTACCGGCAATTCTCGTTTTGGCTGTTGGATTTGCACGATGGTCAAGGAAGACAAGTCTCTTAAAGCTTTTATTGACCGTGGAGAAAAATGGCTTATACCCCTCAGAGATTATAGAAACTGGTTAGTTGAACTTCGTTCCACTCCTTCCGCTCGTGAATACAAAAGAAGAAACGGCTCAATGTATCGCAAAGCTGATGGAGAGTTAGGACAAGGCCCTTTTACAATGCAAACGAGAATCGAAATGCTTAGACGGTTATTGAAATTACAAGTTCAAACCGGTCTTGAGCTCATTACCATGGAAGAACTTAAGCAAATCGACAAAACCTGGGATTCAGAGGGCGACCTATCAAGGAGAACTTTGGTTGATCTATACCGAGAAATCACGGGACAAAAACTACCTTGGGATGACTATAAAATTGCTGTATTTCCAGAAGAAATAATTGACGAAATTAAAAGGCAGTGTGCAGATAATGATGTCGAATTTGAAATGATTTCAAAACTCATTATTGAGATTGAAGCTAATAAAAACTATACAAGAAGCACAATGGTAACAAAGGCGTTTGATCGTATATTAAATCAAGGCTGGCTTCATTTTGATACTATTGAGAAAGGTTTGAAAAAATGAAGATTGATAAAATATCGCTGTTCAATTTTGGTTCTTATGAAGGACTTACAGAATTTGACACAAAAGTTCAGGACGATAGAAACATTATTTTAATAGGCGGTAAAAACGGCGCCGGTAAAACGACTCTTTTTACAGCAATGAGATTGTGCCTTTATGGCTTTATGAGCATGGGGTATAAGAATATAAATTCGTTTTATAATCGTTCTATTATTAAATTGATAAACAATAACGCCAAACTCAAAAAGCCCGCAATTGCCTATGTCCAAATAAATCTTTCGTTGGCAAACGGACAAGGATTAGATTTTTATGAGCTAAAGCGGTCTTGGATATTAACTGATAATATTTCGGAAACATTTATTGTAATCAAAAACGGAGTTGAACTATCTCAAAGCGAAACAGCGGATTTCGAAAAGTACATTCTTTCGTTAATTCCTCCGGAATTGTTTAATCTGTATTTTTTTGATGGTGAAAAAATAGCTGACTTCTTTATGAATGAGGGCAGCAATACCAGAATCAAAGATGCTTTTTTGACACTTTGTGGGTATGATACCTTCGATATAATGCGCAAAAACTTTAAGAGAGTTAGTTCAGACAATCAATCGGTAGGTTCATTAAACAATTATGTTTCGGCAAAAGAAAATTATGAGGTTGCAAAAAACGAACGGGCGATTTCAGAGCAAGCTTTAAGCATCTGCAAATCTGACTTGGATACCTGTGAGTCAGATCTTGTCGCTTTAGAAAAGAACTATTCAAAAAAAGGTGGAATAACCCAAGAAGAATTGAATGAAAAAATTCTGCAATTGAAAGAGGAAGAAAAAAAGAGAGAAAACTGGAATACTATTCTCAAGCGTTGGGCAAATGATATTATTCCATTTGTTATGGTAAAAGACCAAATCGAAGAAGTAAAAAGACAAATTAATTCAGAGAATGACTATTTAAAATATAAGAATTTCTGCGAAATTTTAGAATCAGAATCAATATTAGCTATCTTAAATAATCAAAACCTTTCGTTGGATTTAGTGGAATCTACTGCAAAAAAAGAGTACGGTAACAATAACAATCACATTTTGGATCTCTCCCTTGAACAAAGTTCTGCTTTATTGTCTCAGCTTAATACTATTCTTAATTTTAACGCAGAAAAAATTGTAAAATGCAAAACACTAATTAAACGCTCGCTTAAAATTGCTGCTCAAATTCGCAAAGAACTTGAGAACAGCAGTGTAGATTCCGTGCAAGAATATATGAAAAATCGCGCAGCTCTTTTAGAAAAGAAAAGTTTGTTGTTAAACAATCAAATTGAGCTTGAACAGGAATTGCAAGCGAAATCAGATCGCGAGATACAAACCGAAGGTGAATTCAAAAAAGCGCAAGTTATTCTTGAAGAGGAATTAAAACGTGCTTCTATAAATGATATTGCAGCCAAGTCGATTGTTATGTTGGACAAGTTGCAAGCCATTTTGTATCACAAGCAAATTTCACGAGTTGAATCTTTCTTTAGAAAAGAAATATCAACCTTAATGCGTAAAGCAAATTTTATTGACGATATTCACATTGATGATGACTTTAATATTCATATTTACCGAAATGAAACAATCAGTTTTTCAAAAATATTAGAAACTGTGTATTCAAATTCTCAAGATCAACTAATCTCTTTATTTGGAGAAGCGGCAATTAACAAAATAATGCTTGCAGCTCCCAGTGGCAATATTTTTGATGCAATGGAACAGTTGAAAATGAGACGAATAACGGCTCTTGTTTTGCCAATAGAAATTGACAAGACTTCGCTTTCAAACGGCGAAAAACAAATTTTTATTATGGCAGTGTACCATTCTCTTGTTCAGCTATGCACTCATGACATTCCCTTTATAATTGATACGCCGTTTGCAAGAATTGATACAGAACATCGTAAGAATATTTCAAAGTATTTCTTCAGCAAATTAAACGGTCAGGTGTTTATTCTTTCAACAAACGAAGAAATCAATTCTGAACATGTAAAAATTATGAAGAATAAAATTTTGGCTACATATATGCTCGAGAATACGGATAATAAGCGCACACTTGTGGAAAAAAACACTTATTTTGAGGGGTAATGCAAATGGTATTTAAAATAAGAACTTCCAAAAAAACAATGACTTGCTTTGAGGAAATATCTGCAAGTGAAAATTTACAGCCATTTGCTCTTTCCAAGCTTGCCATTTCAATGTCCTTGAAAAGTAAAAGACCTTTAGAGGAAAACGATTTTCATACAGATAATAATGGCTTGGAACTCAATAGGCAAACAATCACCGGCGAATATGATGCACTATACAAAAGTCTTATTGAATTGTTTGAAAAGAAGCACATAAACGATGATGATTATTTTCAAAAGTATTTAAAAGCTCACCTTGACCGCGGAGCAAGGATGATTTTTAGTGAGTTTAAATATAATAAAGATTTTCTTCTTTCATTAATAAAAACAGAGAAAGGAATATAATTTGGTGGTGAATAGCATGAATGATTTGCTCGGAATAATTGCTCCCCTTAGAAAATTTCTGTCTCAAGAGGAAGAGAGAATACATGTTAAAGGACTGGAAGATGATTTATTAACATTGCCAGCTAACCGAACATACATAATCCCTGACTTTCAAAGAGAAATTCGCTGGAACGAAGATAATGTTTCCATGTTAATCGACGATTTAAAAAGTAGTCCGTGCTTTTTAGGAAATATTATTTTAACACAACATAAAGATAGCAAATACTCCGTTATTGATGGACAACAACGATTAACTATTCTTACAATGATTATTAAGTGTATATATTTGTTACATGGAAATAGAATTGAAGTCGTTTTGCCATGCAATTTAGAAATTGAAAGCTTTGCTGGTTTTTCGGTATTGTTGGGGAATGATTTTGATGTAATATCTGTTTCATCTGAAAATATCAAAGAATCTGATAAGCTTCATCAAGCCGAAAAATATCAAAAACTATGGGAATTTATCAAAAGTCACAAAGAAATAGTAGATATAAAAGAGGCTTCACGGCTATTAGATAACCTCACAAAAAGCCAAGTAAATATTATACTTAATCAATCAGACGACATAAAAGATGGAATAAGGTATTTCATAGATGTTAATCTAAAGGGCAAGCAATTGGATGCGGAAGATATTTTCAAGAGTTATTTGTTTAAGAATGATACACGCAAAGAGATTCGAGAGTTATGGTATCAGTTTAAAACAAATGTGGTCAATGCAGAAAAAAACAAAATAGACTATCCTTTATTGAAATATATTGAACATTTTCTTTATTGTGACCTTTATAAAGATCCAAAATATAAAGGAATGGAGTTTGGAGATGATTTTCGATTAAAAAAAGAATTTAAAACTAAAGAGGAAATTCCAGAAATTCATAGAAAAGGCAGCCATATTATTGAGGTAATTTCCGATAATCAATATATGAGAAATATGTTTATAAGGCTTAATAATATCATTCTTATTATGAATAGAATTGCAAAAACTTCTTCTTCCGATCCTGAGTTTGAAATATACTTTCCTTGTATCAATGGAAAAAAACATATTGATAGAGTGGAATATAATATTTTTCATAATATAATCAAAAAGATGCTTCGTGAATCAAATTTGCTTCCTAAGGCGCTGGTTATGAAATATATTTTAGAAGTATTGCTTGATGATAGTGCAAAGGACATTGAAGAATATCAAAAAATATATGGCGTTTATCTTCTCGCAGTTCTATTTATTGTTTTTGAAAACTCAAAAAGCAAGGATATACTGTTAGGAGTGCTTAAAGCCGAAAGTTCACTGTGGTACAGCGAAGCAGTTTCACAAATCAAGTCATACTTCTCAACAGATAAAATCACCGATACTCGATTATTAGCTCAATACAAGATTGTTTCTTCCAAGGATGCTGAGGATTATCGTTTTAGGTGTAAATCGTTGGCAACTATATATAATTATTTTAAAGTTCAAAAAGACAAAGTTATTGTTCAAAAAAAGCAAGAGTTAAATTCTTACATCAATGATGGTAGCCGTTATTCGATTGAACACTTTATTATTAGTGAATCACAACAGCGTCAAATGATGATTAAAAATAAAGAAGCCATGTTTACATATACGCTTGATGAAAAAATATATAAAAAGTATGTTAATAGCATTTTCAATTTTATTTTTGTCTCTCAAAATTTAAACTCAGATTTGGGCAACTATTGGCTTCCATCAAAATTAAATGTTATTAAGAGCAATGTCATAGAATGTGAATATTCTCAATTAGTAATAAAGCATTCACTAAAAATCGCCCAAAAAATGCAAAGTCTTTCTTTGGAAGAAGATAACTTCAAAGATTCGCTTGATTTATTTTTTGCACGTGACTATAAAGATCAATATCTTGAATTGTCAAAAACAGTTTTAGATGCGGTAATAGAAAGAATTAAGAATTAAAAAAGTGAATAAGCCAAACTACATACTTCGGGCGGAATTGTATTGTAATAGTCATAGTTGCTAAACTCGTAGATTTTGCCAGGCAAATAGGTAAAGATGACATGGTAGATAATATCGTATCTGGGGACAAGTTCTTTTAGTACCTATGCGCTGTACAATCCTTGTGCGAACCACCCATTCGACGGGGGCTTTGCTTTTCTATGAGTTTTATATTTTGTATTATCCCTCTCGTGCTACGGCGCGGGAGGGATTTTTTATGCTGTTTTTTAAAAGTGTGAGAAAATATTTGGCTCAAAACAAGTATTTTTCTGCCGCTTGATAAGTAGGGGCTGAAAAGTCTACCAAGAAAAAAGTTTTACTGTGGGGGTTAATTTTTCGGCGGTTTTTCAGCAATCCAATATAGAGGGTTGAAAAGCTCGGCAGGTGAATATGAGCGTATGAACACGCCGAGAGAATCAGATCCAAAATGTTCTTTGACAATTGAATAACCGACCGAATGGAATGTGGTCGTGGAATTTCCTTTTACAAAAAGTGTGTGCGGGAACCTCAGAAAAATGGTAAAGAAACAGCAGTCCGACAAAACGGCAAAGAAAAGCGGAGCAAAAAATCTCATCATCAAAAAATATTTTTCTGAAAACTATGCATATTTTCTCCCGTTTTTGACGTTAGGTGAGAGGAAGAAAGGAGTGGTGCTTATGGGCTACTAAAAAGCCGTGGCTATACGCGGCTGTAAAATGTGTAAGAATAGCGAGCATAGGTTTTGTATAGCCAAAACCGG
>ULMM01052964.1_pt1 | contig 22695 bp, 14 predicted proteins | sample 1951661 | NCBI WGS metagenome assembly ULMM01 (sample SAMEA4835551, study PRJEB28245) | human gut metagenome | biome: gut microbiome; material: fecal sample | place: Denmark | collected 2008 | reverse complement strand
CCTTTAAATTCTTTATTTTCCCGCTGTAGTCGCCTACATAGGTTCTGAATCGTACACCAATACCGCCCGATGTATAAGTGTTTTCTTTATCAACACATTGCATTGTCGCAAATTTTGCATTATCAATATAAAGTGTAAAGGTGTTTCCTTGTACATAAAGAGCCCAATGCATATTAGGTGTATAACCGCATTTATATTCAGCCGAAGCATCCTCACCGCCATCAGCCAATGTTAACCATTTATCATTATTGTCTTTCCCCATAAAGGTAAAAGTACTATCATATCCGCAAGAATATCCGCCGAAGGCGTCTACCGATTTATCGGTTGGATCCGTAATGCGAAAAAGGATTGCACACTCTGTAACATTCTCCATATCACATTCTATAACATAGTTCTTCCAACCATTTTTTGCACCGTGATAAGCATAATACCACGCATCATCGCCTGTTCGGTTATCATTGTTTTCAACACTGATACCATCTTCTGCAAACGTCCACTTACCGCGACTGAAAATTTTCCAATCTTTAGAAGCAGTTGCAGCATTGTATTGAAACAATACATTCCCTTTTTCAAAGGTGAGTTCTTCCGCAAGAACACTCGAACACAACGCATTCGCAATAAAAACCATCAACAAGCAAAAACTTGCAATTTTCTTTGTGATTTTCATAATAAAAACTCCTTATCCTTTTACCGATCCTATAATCAACCCGTTTTTGATATGCTTTGAGAGCAAAGGAAAAACTAACAGAACTGGTACACAAGCCAACGCTATATAAGCATACATCAGACTTCTATCTGAAACTGCGAGTTGTTCAGCAGCATCTTCCAGACTCTTTGATTCACTGAGGGAAGCCAAAAATGTCTGGATATATGTCTGTAACGGGTATCTAGTTCTGTCGCGCATATAAAGGATACCATCAAACCATGCGTTCCAATGACCTATAATGCAGAACATTGTTAATGTTGCAATCGTTGGTCCCGAAAGCGGAACATATATTTTTCCGAAACACATAAAATCATCTGCTCCGTCAATCATTGCTGCTTCTCTTACAGCCATTGGTATTCTTCTATAAGAATTCAAAAGCACAATTACATTAAAAACAGGTATCGCTCCCGGCAAAATAAGAGCCCAAATAGAATCGGTAAGACCCAGCCTTGTAACAAGTATGTAATTAGGAATGAGGCCACCAGTAAACAGCATTACTATCATCATAAATACAACATAAAACTTTCTTCCCGGAAACTCATTTGCTTCCATTGAAAGTGGATATGCCGTGATCATAGTAAGTACCATCGTAAGCAATGTGCCTCCAAAAACTCGTACTATACTGATACCGGTCGATTTTATAAGTTGTTGATCTGCAAAAGCTTTAGCAAATGCCTTTATATTAAATTCCAAAGGCCAAAACACAACACTGTTCGCTGACGACGGTATAGGCCCGCTGAATGCAACAGCCACCATATGGATAAACGGAACAATACCTATAAACGCCATCAAAAACAAAATAATCCCGGTAAAAAAGGGAAAAAAGGAGAAATTGTGTTTTCTTAATTTCATATTACTATTCCTCCTTTTTTAAAAAATACGGTATCCGGCAAACTTATCAGCTGCCTTATACGAAGATACGACAAGTATTGTTCCAACTATGGATTTGAAAAGTCCAATTGCCGTGCCAAGACTGTAAAGACCATTATTGATACCCATTCTGAAAACATAAGTATCAATAATATCTGCAGAAGAAATGACAGATGTATTATACAAATTGTAAACCTGATCAAATCCCGCATTAAGAACGCCGCCCAATGCAAGGATGAGCAACATTGCGATTGTAGGTGCAATCGAAGGCAGGGTTATATAACGCATTTTTTTCCAACGCCCCGCACCGTCAATGACCGCAGCCTCATACAAAGCAGGATCAATGGATGCTATAGACGCAACTAAAATAATTGCATCATAACCAATTCCCTTCCATATGCTCGAAATAACCAATAGAACAATAAACCATGAACCATTTGTAAGAAAAGGAATTGGTTCTCCAAACACATCTGCAATTGTTTGATTGAGTACACCGTTTACAGATACTACATCCTTTAATAGATTGGCAATGATTACCCATGAAACAAAGTATGGAAACAGCACGCAGGACTGTATCATGGAACTCATATGCTTAGATCGTAATTCGTTAAGCAGCAATGCAAAAATCACCGATGCTAAAAGACCACCTAAAAGTTTGAGAATAGAAATAAACAATGTATTCCCTATAACAGAGCCGAAGTTATTCATACTAAACATATATTTGAACCACTTCAAGCCGGCATAAGGCGAACCAAAATAGCCTTTAGACGGTAAATAATCCTGGAAGGCCATTACAATTCCAGTCATAGGAACATAATGAAATATCAAGTAAATCATAAGCATAGGCAGTAACATTAAATGCTTTTGCCAATGACGCCGGAAATTCAATCGTGCAATGAGCGATCGATTTTCTTTTGAACCTTTCAAAGGTAACAACCACCTTTATTTTTTAGAGTACCAATTGTTCACGGTTTCCGTAACAGTATTTCCACCCTGCTTATACCATTCATCCACAAATTTATCAAAATCATCTACGGAACGTTTTCCCATGATCATATCAACAAATGCTTTTGTTTCATATTCCTGCAATGTATTAATCATTGCCGAATATGTTGTATCAACCGGGCCCTTATAACGATCAAAAACGAGTGTATCCAGCATACCGTTCAATTGCTTGAATTCACCGAACCATGTTAGATATGCACTTCGGTAAATCGCAGATTCTTTAGGATTATTCATTATCTCGTTATAGTTATATAGTTCTTCTGCACTGAGAGAAGAAGTATCATTATTTTTAAATGCTGCCTCAAGATTAACTGCCGTTTTACAATTTTTGGCAGCCGGTGCAAAATAGATCGGAGTCCAACATTTCATATCATAAGTTATATATTCATCTGATTTTTGAAGTTTAAACCACCAATCTGCATATTCACCGTGCTTCATTTCGAGATACATATTCAGAATTTTAACAGCCGCTTCAGGATTGGCGCATTTTTTATTAACCACCATCCATCTATATGCGGGATCCCAGGAACGTGTGGCAACCTTTCCACCTTTTTCAAGCGGAAGATTTGATACGACTGTCCATTCAGCTTTAGGATCAGCCGACATATTATTGATGATATAATTGTTGTTATACCAAAACGGGCCTATAAAAATTCCCAATCTGCCCTGTGCCACATACTGTGCAAGACGAGAAGCCTCCATTGCGGCAAATTCCTTATGAATAATTCCCATTTTATAAAGAGAATTGAGTTTTGTTACCGCACCCTTCAAATTTTCTGAAAGACTGCCGTAAACCAGCTTTCCTTTTCCGTCATCTACCCAAAGATTAGGATACGCTCCATAAGCATTAGCAAATACATCCCATGTGAAACCAAGCCCTGCCATGCTGATTCCCATTGTTCCCGCGGGTGAACCGGAAACATTATTCTTCATAAAACTATCGGCCACCGAAATCAGGTCATTCAAACTTTCGGGAACGCTTAATTTTAATTTATCCAGCCAATCTTTACGTATGAAAACAAGAGAGACACCATCTCCTACATCACTGGTCTGCGGTATTCCGTATAAACCGCCATTAACTGTTCCGCACTCGATACTCTGCGAATTTGCATAACTGAGGGTTTCTTTTAAGTAATCACTAGCATATTTTTCATAAATATCGGTCATATCCCAAATTTGACCGGATGCCGCTTGTAAATACAGTTGTCGCCGATCTACAAAATATATATCCGGCATTTTGCTGTTTGATGCAATAGCCAAATCAACCTGATCGACATACTGACTTTGATCTACCACCCAACTGCAATCAAATTCTATATTCAGTTTTTCTTTGATAAATCTGGTCAAAATATTATCCGAGGCACTATCACCTTTAGGATAAGCAGTACCTGCTAATTCTCTCTTCAACACACTCATTTTGAGTGGCTCAGAATAAGCTGCAAACGGTCCATCCTCACCTTTAACCTTAACTGCATTTTTTGATATCTCGCCACCACAACCGGTAAAAATTGCGGCAACAAGTGTCAATATACAAAAGATTGACAGCATTCTCTTTAACATAGTCAAAACTCCTTCCTTCGCCAAACAGTGTCACCGACGGACTGTTTTGGACTGTAATACAATGGCATTTAAGCCGCCGCAAAATACAGCGGCTTAAATACCGATTTATGACTGGTAATTATAATTGTATACTTTATCGGTACAACCTAAGAGATAATGTTTCAAACAAACAAGATCTCCTGCACCAAAATTACCGTCGCCATCAAGTTCAACACTATCAATGTTATAAGCAATATTATCATAGACAAGACACTTTTTCATTCTTACCAAATCGATAATATTAATTGATAAATCGCCATTTAAATCACCTTTTACATTTCCACACACTCGCAAATTATCGAAAACCACATTATTGGCCGTATTTGCTATTGCATTCGTGCGGATACCAACAAATCCTGCTTTAAATGTCTCATCTGTTACGGTTATAACCGGAGCACTGATTCGATTTACGTATACTTTAATAGTATTCCCTTCGACGCTAACCTTAAGATGATTGAGCGTAAGACCATTATTGGTTGGATTATACGCATAAGGAGAACCTGCGGTTATTTGTGTAAAGGAGCCGTCTATTCGTCCTGCAAATAACCAACTGCCGTCATACATCACGGTATATGCATCTCCGCCGTTTCCTTCACCACTCGGATTTGCAGCTCGTAAAACAATGCCAAATTGAGCGCCTGATACATAACTGTCGATATCATATTCTACCGATACATCACCGAATTCGAAATCATTGAGATAATAATATGTTATACCGTTGGCAAGATTTTCATTTCCCAAAACGCCTGTATAATCCGTATCAGTCCATAAGGAAGTGAAGTTATTCCAGAAACCGCCATGTGCTGTATATTTTCCGCCCGTACTGCCTGAAAAATTGTCATACCAAACCGTACTTACAAACGGATCATTAAGACTATCTCCTGTAATTTTCAGATTATCAACCTTTAAAGATGTTACTCCCGCCTTAGTCAAATTGTAAAAGCCGAAATATCCGTCGCTATAAGTTGCATCCGTGACAGAACCACTTACCACATTTGTCGGATCGTTATTATCCGTAACCGTATAAGATATGGTGTTACCTGTACATTTTACAATCCAATGAACTGAACTTTTTCCGTGAATGGCAGCATCAGAAACCGAGCTGCCTACGGCCGTTTGTGCACCGTTATAATTATATACCTGTATTTTTGATTGACTGTCAGTATGATGGAAAATTACATAGGCATTGCCGCTAAACCATTTGTTAAGACCTGCTCCGGAAGTTGAACCGTTATCTTGAGCGCGTAATATAATACCGTAGCCTGCCGAAACTGTTGCATCAAATTCCAATGTGAAATCGCCGTATTGATATTTGTTTACAAACGATGTTCCCCACCAATTTGCACCTGTATTTCCTATAACCTGCAAATTACCGTTTACAGCTTGCCAATTTCCCCATTTGCCTGTATCAGGTCCTGCGGTAAAGAAATCACCCAACTGCTCATCATCCGAGAAATCATATAATTTCTTTCCGAGAGGTGTTATTTTCAAATTGTCAATTTTAAGACTGGTTACACCTGCCTTGGTAAGGTTATAAAAAGCAATTTCGCCTTTGCTGTAGCGACTGTCTGTAAATGTATATGTAAAACTGTTGGCAGCATTGCTTATATCGGTTACCGTAAAGGTAATCGTATCGCCGTTGGCAGTAATAACCCAGTGTGCTCTCGACATTGCACTTACCTTGCCGGTACCGGAAGCGTAAATGCTGGATGCAGAGCCGTTATAATCTAACACTTCAAAGCGAGCGTTCGCATTTGTCGGATCCCAATGCATAATAGCGTAAGTATTTCCGCCAAACCATTTATTAAGGCCTTCCCCAACCGTTGAAGCATCATCCTGAGCACGCAGGAAAATTCCGTAGCCTGACAAAAGATCGGCATCAAACTCCATAGTAAAATCGGTGAAGTTCTTTCTGATAAGGCAGGTTGTACCATACCAATTTGCAGCGGTATTTCCTGTAACCTGAAGCTTTCCGTTTTCTTGCGACCAATTTCCCCAAATGCCGTTATCAGGACCTGCAATCTTATAATTACCCATCGTGCCACCGTTAAATTCATCTTCATATGAGACAAATTCATCGGTTGCCATCGTAAAATCAACCTTAACAAGCGATACAGGTTTTGTCTTTAAGGTGAAGCTACTTCTAACATTTTCAAGCCCCGAATATGCGGTCGTGCTTACAGGTTGACCGTTATAACGGTTAGCAGCGTTATAATTCTCGTTCCAAAGCTCAGTAGCACCTGTAACAGTTACATTGAACGGTAAAGCGATATCATACACAAGGTTGTTAGTCAAGGATTTGTTAAGAACAAATACACTTCCCTTGCCTGTTGTTTCATCATAGTATGTATTGACGGTAGCATTGTCAACATCACTGATTGCAGGAACAAGACCAACTGCTTCGGAATCGAATTTTGAAGCACCGCTAACCGAAGTGCTCAACACTTTCCTGCCGACCATATCAGAGTACATTTTATAAATGAAACTTACGGCATTATCCCAATAGTATTTGTTTCCGTTTTGATCATGACCGTAATAACCTATCAATTGTGCAGAATCATAATGATTCAAGAGTGTCAGATAGTCGGTGGAGGTTATTTTGGATTCTGCTAGAATCACATTCATCAAATCTGCAAGATAAAGTGCTCCTACTACCGAGTTTGGATAACTGCCTCCAACTGGACCCAATTCGCTGATATGAATATCAATATTATCAGCGTTTTCACCTGCATATTCCTCAATGGTGGCTTTTTCCTCAGAAATCATCTCAGAAACCCATTTTGAAGAAGCAAGATAGCATTTCGCAGCGGCCTCTTTGCTCTCATTCTGGTTTGTATAATATGAATATCCTATATGCACATCAATAAAGTCAATATTGTCTTTAAGTTGAGAAAGTATAGTTGCATCCCAATTATCATTTCTTGATAACGGGTGCGAAGACGGCAAACCAATAACACCGAGTTTTACGGAATTGTCCTTTAAAATACTGGAAGTCGCAGTATTAATGATACTATTAGCAAAATCAATGTACTGGGAAGGCGTCTTCTGAATGTCAATGCCTACAACTCTGTTATTGTTAAAATGAACTTCATTACCAATGCAAATAGAAGATACCTGATTAAGATAGTTATTGTTATTTAACCAATCTACCAAAGAGTTGGCCTCGTTAGGTGTGCCTGTGCCTGCATTAAACTGTAAAACAGCCTTTATATCGGCCGCATTACAAACCTGTAAAAATTCTTCCATTCCGAAATTTACAGGATAAGTAACACCATCAGTTTCATCAAAGGTGGGATAAACCGAAGAAAACGCATCAATCTGCTCCGTGCGATTCGTACCTATCGTTTCAGCCCAATGCAAATAATCTCCCTCTATTCCGCCGGGATAACGAAGCTGCTTTACTCCACTGTCCTCCAGTTTTTGAAGTAGCGTTGCATTGACAGCATCGTTTTGGCTGTCCCACAGGTCGTAACCGTTATCTCGCCAACTGATATTAGCGCCGAAAATTTCCTGTTTCACTGTATTTAATGCTGTATTATTGGTCTTAGCTGTTATAATAGAGTTGTTGTCGTCATACTCAGTTGAGCCAAAATCTAGGTCAACCGAGTTTGATGTAGCGGAAACGGTTGTTGTCCATAAAGAAGAAGCGATTAAACATAATGTTAGCAATAAAGTGGTTATTTTTGCGCTTTGAATTTTGTTTAACATATTTTTTCTTCCTTTCAATATTGCTTTTTTGGACTTGCTGTTTGGGAAACTAAGAAAGATCTCTCACCCCTTTCATGCTTGTTTGTAAAAGTCTTAATAATTCGCCGTCAAAAGTAGTTTCCAATTTATTTATTACCAAAAGTCGATATGAGGAGACCCACGATACCAACCAATCGTTAAGGTGACCTCGCTCATTGCAATCGGGTCGGTGTCCCCAACGGCAATGATAAAATGCTTCATTTTGAGCCCCTATTGGTCTCTTTTTGCCGTGAATAGACTTTGTGTGTTCGTCAGCAATGCACTGCATACAATTGTTCCATATCATTGTCGCACAATTGCACCATATTTCCTCATTCGTATAATAAGAAAGTCTTAATAAATCATACACTATCAATTCACCATATTGATCTATTGCAGGATGTTGAACAGATACAGAAGTGCCTCCCGAAGTACGGTACCCGTAAACGGTAAATTCGGCTGTGTTATCATAAACGATATCATAACAGAACATCCAAGACAAAAAATAATATGCGGCTCGCTTTGCTTTTTCGATATAACCCTCATCGTGGGTAATCTCATAAAGATCGACTGATGCTTTGATAAACGGTGCTGCCGTTTCTTTATCAACACAAGTGCAATCAATAGCACCTGCCGTGCAGACAAAATGATCAATATCACGATCAAAATAAAAGTCTACGGATTTCACTGCACAGTCAAGATAACGCCTTTCTCCTGTAATTCTATAGGCTTCAATTAAAGCAATGCTGATAAATCCGCCTATTGTTCCGTCTTTTTCAATACAATTTCCTTCAAAATCCCAACCTTTACCAAAAGCGTATTCGTCGCTGTAATGCTCTATAAAAAAATCGCATATTTTGAGAGAAAAGTCACGATAAGTGTTTTTTTCTATGCCATTATCCATCAAGACTTTCCATGTCAATAAAAGTTCTAATGCCGCCCAACCGAGATTACAGACTTCTGGTAACCAACCATTGATCCAATCCACATTGCTTGCCCAAGATTTGTTCGGATCTTTCGGAACATAATTCCACTCTTTACCGTTTTTATACCATTCATAATGTGCAAGCAACAAACCGTTATCGGCTTGCTTTGATACCCAATTATCTAAAATTTCAAGTGCATCGTTTAACAATTCCTTATTATGGGTTTTCAAAGAATCGATAATAAACATTCTGCAACTTGAAGCATTCTGACCACACCAGCCGATTTCATAAAGAGGCGTTGTGCAAATTTTTCCTGTAGCATTCGGCTTTTGTCCGTTACTTAACAATTTTTCACCGTTGTGATACTCTACCAACGAATGCAAATACTCTATTCCCAAACGCCAAAGTTCTTCATTGCTTCTGCAAGCCGGAATGTGGTTATTAAAAAGTTTGTACGCCCTATCAAAAAGTGTGGCGAACCCATAGTTTTTCCATTTCGGGATCCCCGCAAAAACATAAAAACTTGTTTCGAAAAACTCATCAGGCACAAGAGTGATTTCCGAGAATAAAGGCTCAACCATTTTATCGTTATCGGCATATGTGTAAGGTTGCTCATTTACAGGCCACATGATACGATGCTTCATTCCGCTCTCGATTTCAGCCATTCCACAACAAGATTCCAAGCTTTCCTTATTGCGATCGGATACAAATATCGAGAAAACAATATGATCGTTCTCGCTTAATGTACAGGATGGAATAGATACTCGGTCATAGGCGTGCAACCACATTTCGCCGTTACAACTTAAACCCTTAGGTTCTTTTCCTTCACCAAATTTATTGCCATTATAACTAACGCATGGAATCAGGTATTTTTTAAATTTAAAAAGCGTATCTGCATCAAAAATAATCCTGAATTTTCGGGTTACAAAATCCTTGTTTTGAAGTTTTCGAGTAATCAGAAACAGTCCGCTACCACAATCCGTAATTGCATCGCTGACAAATAAACTATTGCCGCTATACCCATTGTCATCTCGTCTTAATTCGTATTCACACCCATTTTCCGATATAATCGGTGCTTTCAGTTCCGCGATCGCGCCTTGCGAGTCATCGGAGACCGTATATTTTCCATTAATTACACTTAAAAACAAATCGTTCCCCCCTTTTACATTTTTTCTATGGGTAAATTGATACTGATAATACCGCCTGCGGGTATACATATCTTTTCTCCGCCCACGAATTCGCTGCATACAGGTATCACGTTTTCCTTATCTTCAAATGTGTTGCACGCACAAAGATCATCATGAAAGAGTTCGGTTTTTAAACCGGGATTTTTTTTAAAAGCAAAGCCTACAGGTACTGGTTCGATTTCTACTTCTTTATCATACGATAGATTTGCAAGTGTTATATGTAATCTTTCGTGCTTTAGTGTTGCAGATACAGAAATCTCAGGAATAGTATCTTTTTTTCCGGAAGGCGTTGTTACTTCTATTGTGTCAATGTCATCAAAGACACATCGTATTGCTTCCGCATCCTGATGTTCCTTGAACATATCAAAAACATAATATGTCGGTGTCGCAACACAGTGCTCACCTTTTGCAAGATATAAGCAATGCAAATTGTTTACAAGTTGTGCTACATTCGCCATCTGTACCTTATCGCAATGATTATTAAAAATATTTAAGGTTATCGCACTAACCAACGCATCTCTCATGGTACTTTGCTGTTCATATAAATTAAAACCCTTGCTGGGACCGCTACCCTCTTTATGCCAGCAACCCCATTCGTCGATAACAAGCTTTGCTTTTTGCTCCATGGCCTCCGCTTTAATAATATTCCAATGGCGGTCGATCACATCTTCCATATGTACCGCTTGCCAAAGAACTCTGTACCAATCCATCTTGTTAAAAGCGATCGGGTTTTCTTCTTCCAAATTAAAGCAATAATAATGCAGAGAAAGACCGTTCATACACTGACAACTGGGAAGTGCCGTCTTAAAAGTTTGCAAAAATTTTTGAGTCCAAAGGTAATCTTCTCCGTTCGGGCCGCAGGCAAACAATACTGCATCGTCATAGATGTTATTACATAATTTGGCATATTTTCTATATTCGAGTGCATAATACTCCGGCGTCATCGCACCGCCGCCGCCCCAATTTTCATTACCAACTCCCCAGTATTTAACACGAAACGGTTCTTTGCTCCCATTTTTTTCCCGCTCCAGCGCCAAGGCATTAGAGCCTGCCGGCGAGTTACAATAATCTATCCATTCCCGCATATCAAGAGGGGTTTGTGAAGTAAGATTTGCCGCAATATAAGGTTCAGCTCCTACTGCTCGGCATAAGTCTATAAATTCCGCTGTGCCAACCTCGTTGCTTTCGTATCTTCCGTCAAATGCAGTCCACCAACTACTGCGTGTAGGTCTTTCCCTTTTATCTCCAATCCCATCACGCCATCTGTATGTTTCTGCAAAACATCCTCCCGGCCAACGAATCACCGGTGCATGAATTCTTTTTAACCCATCTACAATTTCTTTTCGAAAGCCTTTTACAGTTTCGACCTTGTCATCATTATGCCAAAGCCCATCATAAAAAACACCGCCAATATGCTCTGTAAAATGTCCGTAAATATTACGATTCACTTTGCCTATCTTATCAGGCATTATTAAATACATTTTTTTCATGATGTTTCTCCACCGATTTTATAATTTACCTCGTTTACTACATCGTTATAGTAACATATTTGATAAGCCTTGTCAATCATTTTTTTTTAAATTGGTAAATTTTTATAAGTTTATGAATAAATATTCTTTGCGTTCTGCCGCTGCTTTCTCTAAAAAGGTGAATAAAATTTGTTGTTTGGTAGAAATCAACGCCAATTAAGCATCATCATGTTTTATCTCAAAATATCCCAATCATTAATCATAGCCAGGTCAATATGCCTAAATGTTCCTTACCAAGCCGCAAGCAAATTGCAAGGCACAAATACCTATCATCAATACGGCCCATCTTGTAATCCTAAACGATTCATCTCGACCACCTGTAGGACAAACGCTACTTTTAACCACTAAAGTTCCGTCAGATATTAGCTGCATTTCTGCGGTTACACATAATTCGGGACCGACCCAAATCCTGTTCCCATTTTTCTCCCGAATAATAATTATTTACTTCTATCCAACTTAGGCAATTGTAAAAGTCGAAAATTAGAAATTCAATAAAAATTTTAACTGCGTAGCCCCCTATTGCAGAAAAATTTCTATCAGCCCAAAAGCAAATTGTAAATTGTTTTTTGGAAAATCATGTGGAGAAAAATCATGAATAAACATTGAACATAATTCGTTTGCAATGCGGCTTTTCAGACTTTTACAATCGACTATCTATCCAACTCTAAATGTCAATGTGCGCTCAAATATTTCTCCGACCTTTACCGACTCGATCCCAAGTTTATTTTCCCAAATATGGTCTGTATCCGCTAAGTCAGTAGTTCCGCACCATGGTTCAATACACATAATTGACATTCGTGTTCCAACTCCCCATAAACACATATAAGGGAAATCATTAATACCAAGTTCCACAAAATGCCCCGTGCGATTTGACTTTATTTTAATTAATTTAGCATTGACTCCATCAAACAAAATAGGACCATTGTCAAAAAAGCGGTCGCCGATCTTTATTGTGGTTTCATTGTTCAAATATTTGATTCTTTTACCGGTTAAGAGTCTTGTGCCATCTTCTAATTCTAAAGAATTTATATTTTGCGGCGAATTAAACTCTAAAACATAATCATCTACGCTTTCATTTGGGATTATCGGACAATAAAATCCGGGATGCGCCCCTAAAGAAAAGTAAATGGTTTTGCTATCTTCATTTATTACTTTGAATTTTTGGTAAACAATTTCTCCATCTAATAAAAACTCCACTTGTAACCGAAATTTATAAGGAAAACTCTTTAAAGTCTCCTCGGTTTGAGATATTTCCAGTAAAAGACGTTCTTTGCAAGATTCTACAATTTCAAAATTCATATCATTTGCGAAACCGTGCATGGTTGCCGGGTAAATCTTGTTGCCAATAATTGTGCGATCTCCCGAAATACGGCCCGGATTCGGAAACAAGAGCATTGAATGATGCGGCCAAATGTCATAACCTGGCTGCCACAAATATTCTATCTCTGTTTTCTTTGAGTAAAGACTTGTAAGTTCAGCACCCAAACTTGAAACTTCAATTTTAAGAAACGAATTCTCTAATACTTTAATTTTTCTCTCCATTTTTCTCCTCGATCAATTATACAAGAATAAATTTATATCTTTTCCAATATCGTCTTTAAACCAAAAAGCATATCCATTCCTGAAGAATGTCCTGTTTCTTTGATCCTTTGAAGGATTGACAAAATATGGCTTTTATTATTGTTCAAAAGCACCTCAATAAGCATATATAAATCTTGAGAAAACTCTCCAAAACAAGCGCTCCTTAAATATTTAAGGCTAACCTTCGTGGTCAACTTTTCATTAGATAACAAAGAAACAAGCAGGTTCATTTTTTTTAAATATATATCGCTTTTATTTTTCATTGTCAATATTAGCAAATATCCCGAAAGAACCCCGATAATCGCATCGTCGGCAGCAGGCGTAAGTCCTTTGCCCGCACCAACAAGTCCGGAAAATGCCAACATCATTACTGAAGAATCATCGTTAATGAGTGCATTAGCAAACCGATTCAAGTTTTTATTATATCTTTTTGGCAATCTATCGAAATCGGTTTTCTTTTTGCTTGTTATGAAAAAATCAGTTATTACTATCCTATTTTTTTCAAAGTTTTCTTTGTTGTAATTGTTGACCGAAACACCTATAAGACTGCAATTTATGTTTTGAATAAAACGGATTATGATTTGACCAATAATTAGGGAATTATTAGTTATTATCGCACTTTTTTCGGTCTGTTGCTTAAGAGTTGCATAGTCTTCTTTTTTTAGAATTATACTATCGGGCAAAAGCGTATTGCCTTCGCTCATAATAGTAAACATTCTTTCCTCATTTGAAATATAAAAAATATAATTATTCACTTTTTCAAATTCAGAATTCAGGTATCCATAAGTAACTTCCAAACATCTAAATTCTACCGATAAATTCATACTTATCGGAGTAATTTCAAGCATTGTCTCATCACCATAAGTTCTTCATTTGTTTTCCACATATAAACTTTGATTTTGCTTTCAGGGGTACTTATGATTCCTTCATTTCCAACGGAATTTGCTTTTTTATCAATTACTATTCCCTTATAGGCTAATTCTTCACAAACACGCTCTCTTAAATAATTGCTTCCAAGACCTATACCACCTGTAAACACAAGGGCATCTGCACCCTTTAAATATGCATCAAACATTCCGGCATATCCTACAAGATTATCTATGTAAGCATCAACAGTAAGCTTACAGCGTTCATTTCCAGAATTTGCCGACTCGACGATTTCTTTCATGTTATTACTAAGTCCACTAACGCCTAAGAGGCCGCCCTTTGTAGACAATTCTTTTAAGATTGTTTTCCAATCATTATTGAATTCATCCATAAGTTTTGGTAGACAAAAAACATCAAAATCGCCTACCCTATTATTCTGAAATAAACCTGACTGTGGTGTTGCACCCATACTTGAAGCAATACTTTTGCCGTTTTCAATAGCACAAACCGAAGAAGAACCACCAAGATGAAATGATATAATTTTATTGCATTCCGGAGCCTCTTCCTTCATTTTCCAAGAAATGTAGTTATGAGATGAACCATGAAATCCATATTTACGAATTCCATAATTCTCTTTCCATTCATAAGGCACACCATAAAGTACACGCTTTTCAGGAACCGTAGAATGAAATGTAGTTTCAAAGCAACCTATTTGAAGTAATTCTGGAAATCTTTTTTTCATATCCCTCATAACACTAATATAAATAGGATTGTGCGCCGGTGCAAAAGCAGAATACTGCTCCATAATTTTAAGAATATTTTTGTCAATAATTCTCGAACCGGTTAAATCTCCGGCATGCACTGCTTTATATCCGACAGCATCAAGTTCTTTAAATGATTTTAATACATTTTTTTGCTTTAATGTCTTTTCGGTTTCTGCAAATGCATCCATATGACTCATAGTACCTAAACTGCCAACATTTTCATAAGCACCATTTGCAATTTCTTTTTCACTCTTATTTGTTACTTCAAACAATTTATACTTAAAACTTGTTGTTCCAAGATTGAGTACCAAAATATGATATATCTTATTTTCCATATTTTTTAACATATGCAACCATTGCCTTTTCAAAACACTCCATAGGTACACGAGCACTTCCTGCTCCAATAAGTCCGCCCTCAAAGTTAAACATACCGCCATGTATCTCGGGAGCGCTACCGGTTTCAAGAACCTTACGAATATCAATACCAACAGGCAAGAAATCAAAGTCCATATTTGGAATTGGGAAATTCGGATTTTTGGCTATACAAATCGTACCCATTTCCTTCGTAAGGGCTATTGCATCTTTGTTTTTCATGCCACGAAGTGCACATACAATTGGACTTGCACCTGCAGCAATTCCGCCCATACCTGCACATTCAACAACACAACTGTCCCCTATCCATGGAAGTTGGTCTTTTATTGTGTATTTACTTGAAGTGTATTTACCTTTCATCATAGGAGCAGGTGCTGTAAACCATTCATCGCCAAGTCCTGCCACCTTGATGCCGAATGTAACACCGTTTCCGCAAACTGCAGTTACCATTGTCGAATACTCGGTTCCCACAGCAGATAACATTGCACTTCTTGCTGCACCTTGACCGTAACAATGAAAATAACGAGGTGTATCAACAATATAATTTATTACCGGAAGTAATTTTTCCTTCGGAATATTCATTTTGAACAAATTTGGTAACACCTGATGCTCGAAAATATAGTCTGACGCAGTTTGACGAGTATGGTTTTCATCACCCATTTGAAAGCTTTCGGCAAGTATAGGTTTAATTGCAATAGGGCCGTACTTTTTAAGCATTTGACGCATAATCGGGAATAATTCTTCTCTCATATATCGAAGATTGTCAGCTATTTCTCGAGAATATAATCCCCAACCGCAGAATCCACCTTGAAAAGGACCTTCTGCAGGAAATGTTGCAGCCCGAATGCCGGTTTTTCTGTCTTCGATAATAATCATTGCAACCGATTTTGTAATAATACCAGTTCCCGCACCAACAGTATTGGTATCAAGAGCAGACATTATTTTTATCGTGCCAGACTTAATTAAATCAACAGCTTCTTCCTTGCTTTTTGCCCATCCCTCAATCAAACAAGCACTAACAAGTCCGCGCTGATGGAGCATTACCATATCATCATAATCAATAGGTGGACCGGAATGAATGATTGTATAATCACCAAGTCCTTCTATTACATCCCCGGCGGGAAGAACATCTACCCATGCAGGATCAGAGTCGATGATATAATGCACTGCTTTTTGGTTGGCTTCATCAATTTTTTCTTTTAAATTCAGATCATTTAATGCTTTTAGAATATTTTGAGTTTCACAACTTCTTTCAACCGGCACTTTCCAATCCACTTGAACCGCATCACATTCTTGCATTTTAAGTGCATCATAAAAATATTGTATTCCTAAATTTACTACTTTCCACTTCATAAATCAATTTCTCCTTTCAAGTTCTTCCATAAGTGCCCCTGCAAGTCTTGCACTTTCGTAACTTGAAGCAGTAACAATAACTCCTGCATCTTTAAGAAGATTCGCTTTTTGAGTAATGTTTTGCGGATCCTGTTTTGAGCCGCATATATTAGCAATGTAAGTAATATGCTTTTTGGTCTTAAAATTTTTAATCGCTTCTGCAACAGGCGTAATCGGGTCTTCTGCAACGCCAGGACCCGTAATAAAGTCAAGAAGAATTACAGCAGTTTCTTTATCTTCTAATTCCTTTACAAGTCTTTTAATGCGAAGTTGAGGATCAAAAATAGGATGAGGCGCTTTGCAGGTATAATCTTCTGCGCCCATATCCAAAATGCTATGACCAAGGCTGACTTCGCTATCTTGTAACTTTTGTGCATACTTTGTATCAAGATTCGAATAGAGTTTTATATTCGGAATTTTGCTATAATGCAACAAACCTTCTTCCGTAAAGGTTCCACCGCAGTATATCCCCCTAAAATACTTTTGTTCATTATCATATTGCTTTATTTCATCATTAACGATTTTCTTTATTTGTTCACCTGTAAATCTAAAATCAAGGTTAATGTTTGGCGAAATAAGTTTTGCCGTAGTATATGCAGCTTCTTCCAAAGAAAAAGCAGGAATTGTTTTATGCCCCTTAAACAAAGCCTTGTCACTTCCTAAAAAGACAGCAACAACAGGTTTTTTTACTGAATCTGCATAGATAAGTACCTTTTTCATCACCTCATAATCGGCAAGTTTTGACACTAATACTATTACTTTGGTAGCATCATCTTTTTCTAAAAGATCAATACCCTGGAGCATTTCAATACCACCGATTTCCGGATAAAGGTCGCGACCACCTGTTCCAATAAGAGAAGAAATACCTATATTGCACCTATCAAGAATACAAGCAACCTCTTGTGCACCGCTACCCGAGGCGGCAACGATGCCAACCGGTCCTTCATTCATAATTGAACCGGCAGCCAAACAAACGCCTCCTATCATACCAACACCGCAATCCGAGCCCATAACTAAAAGTCCCTTTTCTTTGCCTTTTTCTTTCAATTTGCGTTCTTCATCTAAACCAACATTATCACTGAAAATAAAAACATTAAGTCCCTTATCAAGTGCTTTATTTGCCTCTGCAAAAGCATACTTACCGGGGACTGATATTTGTACCAAATCATAATGAGTTTCATCAAAATTGATTTCATCAAGACTTTGATAATGGGTTTCGTCATCGTCATCACGATGCTCTAAAATATTGTCAATTCGAGCAAAGGCATTGTTAATATGCTCTTCTGTATCACCGATAACAGCCATAACCAAATCATCGGCACCAGTATCGTTTGGCACCTCATATCCAAGTTCCGTAAGTATTTCTTGATTTGCCCATGTCCCCATTTGGACTTCCGCATTTTCTATGCCAGTCATTTTCATAATCTTATCACCGACCGACATAAGCGTTACAGAATCTATATAACGATTCTTCTTTATAATTACTTTTTTCATATAAAATTCCTCTTTACTCTTTTACTGCATCAACGAAGCGCTTAGCAAGTTCAGTAATTGCTTCATAATTACCATCTGCAAGAGCTTTTTTATCAACGATATTTGAACCCATTCCAAATCCGCATATTCCAACATTTAAATAATCTTTAAGATTTGTATGATCTATACCGCCAACCGCTAACATTTTGATATGTGAAAGTGGTGCACGAATGGCTTTAATATAACATGGTCCAAGTTCACTTGCGGGGAAAATCTTAACAAAGTCAGCACCACATTCGTGTGCCATTTCAATTTCAGTAGGAGAAAACGCACCAGGCATTGAAACCATTTTAAGATCTATTGTTTTCTTTATTACTTTGGCATTTACATTCGGAGAAATAATATAAGAACCACCGGCATTTTTTGTCATTTCGACCTGTTTAGTTGTAAGAACAGTTCCTGCGCCCACAAGCATATCTCCGCCAAAATGATTGTTAATTAAACTTATTGACTCTGCTGTAACTTCGTGAGGAATTGAGCCGTTTGCCGCATATGTAACCTCTATTAAACGGATACCGCCTTTATACATTGCCTCAGCAAGAGGTATCATTTTATCCTTACCGAGTCCTCTGACAATAACGATAAGTTTTTCATCTAGAACTTTTTTAATAATATTTTCTCTCACCTTTGCCATACTCCTTATCTTTGAACTCGACCAGAGCCATCGCCGTTCATAAGTTTTGTAACCTCATCTACTGTAACTTCATTAAAATCATGCTCAATAGAGTGTTTAAGGCATGATGCGGCTACTGCAAATTCTATCGCTTTTTGTGGCTCATAATTTTCGGAAAGTGCGTAAATCAAACCACCACCAAAAGAATCCCCTCCGCCTACTCTATCCACAATATGTATTAGGTATTCTTTTGAAAAATAACTTTTTTTGCCTTTATAAAGCATTCCCGACCATTTATTTTCACTCGCTGAAAGTGAACTTCTAAGTGTTATTGCAACTGTTGGTATATTAAATCTATCAGAAAGTTTTTTAGCAACATCGGTATACCCTTCTTTTGAAAGACTCCCAGTTGTTACATTTGTACCTTCAGACTTAATTCCAAATACTTTTTCACAGTCCTCTTCGTTACCGATAGCAACATCAACATACTCCATCAAAGTTGTCATAACTTTACCTGCTTTTTCTGTGCTCCAAAGTTTATTTCTGTAATTTAAATCACAACTCACAGTAACACCGTGTTTTTTTGCTTTTTTACATGCTTCTAAACAAATCTCTGCTGCATTATCAGAAAGGGCAGGAGTAATTCCGGTAAAATGAAACCACTTTGCATTTTCAAATATTTTATCCCAATCAAAATCATCAGGAGTTGCCATCGAAATAGAAGAATATTTTCTATCGTATGTAACCTTAGATGCTCTTTGAGATGCACCTTTTTCAACAAAGTAAACACCCATTCTATCTCCGCCAATTGTAACTCCCGATACATCTATCCCATAACCTCTTAGTTTTCTAAGTGCAGATTTTGTTAAATCGTTATCCGGAAGTTTAGTTACAAATGCGGAATCCTTACCATAATTAGCCAAAGAAACTGCAGCATTTGCTTCTCCGCCCGCATAAGATATTTCAAGTTCTTCTGCTTGTACCATTCTTAAATATCCAATCGGATTTAGTCGTGCCATAATTTCTCCAAAACATACAAATTCACTCATTTAAATTTCCTCCAAATATTCAATTTACCTTGTTCATCTTTTTGAATAAAAAGGTTGTAATTTGTATCACCGTTTTTGCTATCACTTCTTATGTGACATCCCACGCTTTCTTCTCTGGCATAGGAACTTTCAGCGAGCAAAATGGCACATATCAAATCGTTTTCCAGCCTTATTTTATCGTATAAGTTTTCCTGACAACTATGAAGTGCTAAATGCTTTTTCATTTTTCTTAAAGATGAAATGGATTTTTTTAAATCCGGACAGTTTCTTACTACAAACAAATCACTTTTAAGTATTTGTTGCATCTTTTGTCTGATATGTAAAAGTTCATCTTTTGTCATAATAGGCAAATCATTTTGGTTATCAAGAAACACCTTTATCTCTTCATTAATATTTATGTTTTTATCATGAATATTTTTAATGTAATCACAGATCCCATTTGCTGAACGCCTGCCAAAAACAAGGGTTTCAAGTCCTGCATTACCGCCAAGTCGATTTGCACCATGCAATCCACCAGTAACCTCGCCTGCCGCAAATAAGCCTTTGATATTGGTAGCACAGTTTGTGTTTATAACAACACCGCCAAGTGAAGTGTGTGCTCCGGGTGCGATTTCAAAAGGTTCTTTAGAAATATCAATTCCTACATCTTCATAGCGTTTAACATACGACGCATAAGAATCTATAAGCTTTTTTCTTCCAACACCCGTAGCGTCAAAATAAACACCACCGTGAATGGTTGGAGTGCCGTTTGTTATTTCGTTAAAAATTGCCTTTGCAAGAATATCCTTGCTTACACATTCACAATTATCGCTGTTTTTTCTTTGCTTCATAAAGCGCTCGTTTTTGCCGTTTCTTAAAACTGCGCCCTCATAAAACATTGTTGTAATCACACCTTTGCCACAAATACCTTGTGGATAAACTGCAACGCTCGGCTCAAATTGAACAAATTCCATATCTGTAAGCAAAGCGCCCGCTTCATATGCCATTGCAATGCCGTCTCCACCGATATCGTTAGAATTTGTTGAAAAAGGATATATTCCGCAAAAACCGCCGCTTGCAAGCATAACTACATCTGCAGTAACATAATTAAAACTTTTTGATTGCTTATTGTAAATTAAAACACCCTTGATTTTCCCATTTTCAACATCAAGTCTTAAAGCCCGTGAGTTGAAAATAAAACTGATATTTTTATTTTCTTTGAGCAAGGCTTGTATTCGGTTAATAATTTCCAAACCGGTATGATTACTGCTGCCTGCTACACGAGGAAACGATGAACCCAGTGGCTTTAATAACTTATATTCACCGTTTTGTTTTTTCAATTCAATACCGAGTTCCGTGAGCATTTCCGGAATAAAAGCACTATCTTCGCAAAGACAATTAACTAAATCAGGATTTGCAAGATTGTATCCGCTTTGTAATGTGTCTTTTTTGAAAGTTTCGACACTGTCATCTTTGAGTAACGGCAGGTTAAATCCATGAACAAACGGAGAAGCTCCACTACCATCGCAGATAATGTCAATATTTATATCTCTTTTGGGACTTTTTTTAACAAGTTGCCAAGCACAAACAAGTCCTGCAAGGCCCTTTCCAACAATTACAATTCTTACTCCCATATTCCGCCTTTCGCCATAGAACCAACATTCTTAACAAACAAGCGAAGATAAGGAGGATAATCATTCGCAGGAAATTTCCATTTAAACTCCGACTTTCTCTTGGTCATCTCTTCGTCAGAGATTAAAAGACTGATTTTACGATTGGGTACGTCTATTTCTATTTCGTCACCTTCATTAATCAATCCTAACGGGCCGCCGAGCGCTGCTTCGGGTGAAACGTATCCTACAGATAAACCGGATGTGCCGCCGGAGAAACGACCGTCGGTTATAACAGCGCAGGAGTGATACAATTCCGGAATACCCTTAAGCTCTTCCTGGAATGTGAAAGCGGTTGTTCCAAAACGCGCCTTTAGACCGAGAAAACGCAAAACACAAGCATCACCCGGATCAATTTCGCCTGCACGAAGTGCGCGGAGACCATCATCAAGACTATCAAATACACGAGCCTTTCCGCGGAATATATTTTTAAGTTCATCCGGAACAGCAGCAATTTTAAGAACAGAACCCTCCGGTGCAAGATTTCCGTAAAGAACCGCAAGACCCGGCTCGCAAGATACAGGATCCTTGAGTGAGTGAATTACATCACTGTTATAAACAGGTGCAGAAGCACAGTTTTCCGCAAGAGTCTTTCCAGTTACTGTAAGAGTGTCGCCTTCAAGCATAGGCATAAGCTCTCTAAGAAGTGCCGGCATACCGCCTGCTAAGTCAAGGTCTTTAACTGTGTTAGGACCGCCGGGAGCTAAGTGTGAAAGAAGCGGTATCTGATTTGACGCCTTATCAAATTCTGCCCACCATTTGCGGTCTAATCCTGCTTCATTTGCGATAGCAGGAATATGTAGGAAAAGGTTCGAGGAGGCAGCAACAGCCATATCCATTTTTATTGCATTACGGAAAGCTTTTTCCGTCAAAATATCTCTTGCACGAATGTCATTACGTACCAAATCCATTATTCTGTGTCCGGCCTCGTAGGCTATTTTATATACGCGTGATCCAGTAGCATCCGATGTCGAGTTGCCAGGTAGTGAAAGACCAAGTGCTTCAGCAACCATACACATTGAGTTCGCAGTTGTCATTGATGTACAAGCACCGCATGTGCCCCAGGAATTTTCAATAAGATCGTTGTATAAATCACGGTCAATAGTACCTGCCTGAGCTGCACCAACTTTATCCTGGGCATGGATATGCAGAACCTCTTTACCGCGGCAAATGCCAAGTGGCATATATCCGCCTGTAACGATTACAGTTGGTATATTGACACGTGCTGCGCCTAATAAGTGACCCGGTACTATCGAGTCGCAAGTAGAAAGCATTACCATACCGTCGAACTGGTTGCTTTCCACAGTAAGTTCTACCTGATCGGCAA
>ULMM01029669.1_pt1 | contig 23084 bp, 24 predicted proteins | sample 1951661 | NCBI WGS metagenome assembly ULMM01 (sample SAMEA4835551, study PRJEB28245) | human gut metagenome | biome: gut microbiome; material: fecal sample | place: Denmark | collected 2008 | reverse complement strand
TGGCTTTGTAGGAGATGAGGCAATAGCGGTTATACTGAGGCTATGCCTGCTTTAATGGATGCCTTTTTTCTCTCAAAGTGGCGGTTGTTGCGTGCGATAGTCATATTGGCTATCTTTGTCTGATAGGTTTTGTAACATACCTTATAGAAGGTATCGCTATCAATTGCCTTGAGGTCACTACCGAACTTTTGGCCTAGCGTTGAGTATGGAACTCCATATTTCTGTGCGATATCTTGTATCGTAGCCGTTTCGCTTTGTAGATATGCGACGGCTAGATTTAAGATAAACTCGTCGGAGTACCGTCTACGTGTTGCTCTTTTTACTTCCATTGTAATTTCCTCCAAATCAACATATTACATTTTTATTATACCAAATTAATACATAAAAGTCAACAATTATGTAAATATAAATGGCATATAATGTTATAAGAAAATTAAAATTATACGTAGACATTAAAAAATAGTAGTGATATAATCATAAAAAAGACGAAAAAAGAAACTTTTTAAAGATGTTAGATAGTGGTGAAAGTAAATAAATAGGAGGAATTTTATCATGAAAGAAATTTTTGAGAGAAGAAGTGTACGTAAATATACTGATAAGGACATATCAAGTGAAGATATGGAGAAACTATTAAAGGCTGGTATGAATGCTCCGTCAGCACACAATTATAAGCCTTATGATTTAATTGCCGTAAAGAATAAGGAAACTTTAAAGAAACTAGCTGATACATGTATATATTCACATATGCTTAATGAAGCAAATGCAGCAATAGTTGTTTGCTCAAGAGCAGACGATGAGAAGACTCCATATTGGCAAGCTGATTGCGGAGCTGTGACAGAAAATATACTGCTAGAAGCAACGCATTTAGGTATAGGATCTTGCTGGTTAGGAGGATATCCAGACTTAGAAAAAACAGCGAAGGAAAAAGAAATATTAGGAATACCAGAAGAATATAAAGTATTCTGCGTAATTTCATTAGGCTATCCAAATGAAAATAAAAAGCCAAATGACAACTATTATCAAGAGAAAGTTCATTATGAGAAATTTTAATAAAATATCCAATATGCTTTTACAGTATATTGGATATTTTTGTATATAACTTATATAAATTTTTTATAAAAATATTTTTGAAAAAAATAAAATTTTATAAAATTCATTATATTTTATTTAAATATTTTCTTTGCTGACTTAATGATGAATGCACATATTTATCTTATTCGTAATAAATTTTGATTAAGTATTGAAAAAGAAAATTCGTTATAATATAATAATTTCGTAAAATTAAATATTTTATGAAATTATTGCGATTTCTATTTTTTACAATATTGATTATAACCAAAAATACAGAAAATGTGAATAGATAATTGTAAAATATTCCAAAGAAATCGAATATTTTCTTTAATTTATGACTGAATATAACGAAATGTTATAAAAATAATAGATTAACTAAAGAAAAGATGGAAATAATAACAGAAATAAAATACTTTTTGCAATATATTTTGAGAAAGGAAAACTGATGAAGAAAAGCAAGAAACAATTAATCAAAAATGCTAAAGGAATAACTTTAGTTGCATTGGTAGTAACTATAGTAATGATGCTGATTTTAGTAGGAATAACTATGGTGGCAGTGCTGGGTGATAACGGAGTAATTAGTAAGGCTAAGATTGCTGGTAATAAATATGAGAAGGCAGAAATTGACGAAATACAATATTTAAACGAATTATCTAATTTAATGCATAATCACATCTCGAAAGATAATAGTGAATCTAGTAATAAATATAAATTTACTATTAAATTTGAAGATAATGATAAAAATCTTATAAAATTTGAAAAGGCTATTATCTGCATTTATAGTAATGAAGAATCAGCTAAAAATAAAGACAATACCTATATAGCCCAAATAGGAGATGGTTCTACAAATGATGAAAGTGATGAGAAAAGTGTATACCTTCAGGAGGGAATATATTGGTTGTCTTTTAAGGCTGCACCAAGTGGATATAATAAACCTAGTAATGTAACGAAAATTGAAGTTAAGTCCAATAATGAAAATACATTGGTTATAAAACTTGATAATAAATTTAAAGTTACTATAAAATATAGAGATAATAATGAGAATCCTATAAAATTCGGAAAATCGGTTATTTATATTTATAATAATGAAAACTCAGCTAAAAATGGAGACAATACCTATATAGCCCAAATAGGGGATAAATCTATAAATAATGAAAATGATGAAGAAAGTATATATCTTCCGATAGGAACATATTGGTTATTTTTGAGGAACCCACCAGATGGATATAATAATCTTTCAGATAAGTTGAAATTTGAGGTTACATCCAATGGCTCAAATGAAATTGTAATTCATTTGAGAACAGGGGCTATGCTTCCTACAACTGGAGGAGGAAAATATATGGGATTTGGAATTAATAAATAAAAATTCGAATGTGTAATAATAAAGATAAATCGAAGGAGAAAAAGACAAATGAAAAAGTCAAAAAGACATATAAGTCCGGACGAAAAAGCGATAACACTAATTGCGCTAGTTGTAACTATAGTAATCTTATTAATTCTAGCAGGAGTAACAATTACAATGACATTGGGACAGAATGGATTGTTTATAAAAGCGCAAGCAGGCAGAAAAGAATATGAGCAAGCAGAAGTAAGAGAAGATTTAAGTATGCTAATAACACAATATACATGGGACAAGGCATCAGAGAAGACAGACAAAAGCTTAGGAGACTATCTAAAAGATAATGGAGCAACAAGTGTAAATGTAAATGCAGATGGAACAACATTAGAAGTAACGTATAAAGGATATACGTTTAAAGTAAACAAAGACAGTGGAAAAATAACAGGAGTAAGTAAAGGTGATAATAATGATAATCCAGTAACACCAACAATAAAGCCTAAAGTAGGTGAAATAGTAAGTTACACACCTGATACAGTAGAAAACTATAACTTAAGTGCAGAAAAAAGTGGAGATAGTAATGTACAAACTATAGATAACATGTATGATCCAACAACGTGGAAAGTTATGGAGGTTGATAAAAATGGTAACATAACAAAATTATTTGGAGTACCAAATGGAAAACAATCAATGATAAATTTTTATGGATCAGTAGGATACAATAATGGGGTATATTTATTAAATGACATATGTGCTAAAAGATATAAAAATACAAGCTTAGGAGCAACAGCAAAGCACTTAGCAATAGAAGATATAGAATTAAAGATGAATGAAGATGGAATCACAGCTAGAAACAGTTATGGTTCAATAAAATATGGAACAACTAAAAAATATCCGGGAGATTACATGCAATATCCAGCAGTATATGCGAAAGAAAAGTATTCAGGAATTAATGTAAGTGATGTTACAGACGGGACGCAAGTTGTAACTGGGACAGTGGATTCAGCAGCACAAGAAAAAATGAATCCAAATGGAAAAATGCAAAGTGATAATGTGTATTCATTATTACCAACTACATCAGAAACAATAGGAGAAAAAGTAACGAATTTGACATGCACGCAGTTGTATTATGGATTTGGTGAAACTACTCCTAGTTCATATTTTAGTGATATGGATTTTTATAGCATGATATTTGGAACAGGAACTTATTTCTGGATTGCTTCTCGCTATACTAATTGTGACTCTTCTGATGCATCTTGGGGACTACGCTTTATAAGTAGTAAAAAATTATATGGTCTTTATATGTTTGATTCAGAAGGCTATAAAGAATTGATAAATGGTCGTCTTGCACCTGTAGTTACATTTGACTCAGCTGTTCAAATTAAAAACGGAACTGGTACAACTGAAGATCCATATATAATAGGAAAATGATGAGCTTGTCGAGGATAGTGTGTAAATTTTTTTGAAAAAATACGACCAATAGGCATTAGGCCTGAGATATAATTATTAATAATATAAAATAAAAAGCTTTAATAGAATTAAATTTCTGTTGAAGCTTTTTTACTTTAAACAATTTGTAATTTTTTGTCTGAAAATATTGTAAATTTTATAGCTTTTTATATCTAATTATGATATAGTGTAAAAGAAAAAAGGTTTATAGGTATCCATAAAACCTAAATAAACAAATAGGACAAATATTGTGAAAGCACTTGTTAAGACGAGAAAAGATATAACAGTCAAATTGGCTAAAGCTGTAATGATATTAGCATTTCTAATATACGCTATATACAGTGTAATATATGCAATTCAAGTAAGAGGAAATGTACGATGCTTCGGTGTATCATTTTTATACCAAGAAGGATTTGCACAAGAACAAAAAAGTGCAAATGTGTTATTATTTGTGGGATTTATAATAATTTCAGTAGCGTCATATCTAATAATAACATTTAAAGATACATCGCAAACAAAATCAGATATTAAGAAATCGTGTATATTTATTGCAATAATTGCGATTCTGTCAGGTTTGATTTTGCCGAATAATAGCTCTGATGTATATTATTATATAGCTGCCGGAAGAATAGATTCAATGTATGGATATAATATGTATGAAAATAATTTCGATAAAGTACAGGCCGGTATTCAAGAAGATGATATTATAAAAAATGCACCAGGAATAAAGCACAAATTTATATATGGAGTAATTTGGGCTGAAATTTGCAGAGCAATAGGTGCAATACCAACTAATTCGGAAGTCGTACTTATATATATATTCAAAATGTGTAACATAATTGTACATTTAATTAATGCGTATTTAATATATAAAATATCTAAAAATAAGAAATTAATGTATCTATATGCATTAAATCCATTAGTATTATTCGAAGGAATTATAAATTGTCATAATGATATATTTTTAATATTGTGTGTGCTATTAGCTGTGTATTTAAAGAAAAAAGACAAAATTGGATTAGCAACCTTATGCATCACATGTGGTACTTTAATAAAATACACTCCAATAATAGTGCTACCATACATTTTTAGTGATAAGAAATTTAAAGAAAAATTAAAATATGTAGCTGAATTTGCAGTGGTATTTGTTTTAGCAAATTGGCTTGTAACAGGAGATATTACAAAGATATTAAGTGTAATGGATCAAACAGGAAGATTTGCAAATTCAATGTATTTACAATTAGTATTATTAGACGTTCCATGGAACATAATAGATGTAGTAACATTAACTGGAAAGGTTATTTTCTGTATTATATTTGGATATGCAGTGCTTAGCAAACATGGCAAAAGTGGGAGAACATATTTGTATTTGCTAATGGCTTTTATAGTCCTAGCAATCACAAATTTTAGAGCTTGGTATATTTTATGGTTATTTGGACTTATAACAGAAGTACAAGGAAAAGATATTGAGAGACTAGTTGTACTAAGTATTATAATTGAATTTTCTAATTATGTTATATATTATTTTGGTGAATCGTATGTATATGGAGGATTCTACTTTTTCTCCGTAGTTGTGTATTGCGGAATTTATCTGATTGCATCAGAATATCTTGAACAAAAAAGCAAAAGAAAGAAGGAAATTACTAAATGAAGAAATTACTACTTATAGATGGAAATTCTATAATGAATAGAGCATTTTATGGAATAATGGGAAATAAAATGCTTACAACTGATGATGGTAAATATACTAATGCACTTTATGGATTTCTAGCAATTTTATTTAAGAATATGGAGGAAGTTAAGCCTGATTATATTTTAGTCGCTTTTGATTCAAAAACGGCAGCAGATGTTAGAAAAAAAGTGTATGACGGATATAAGAAAAGCAGACATAAGATGCCAGAGGAATTAGCTCAGCAGATGCCAGAGATAAAAGAGATTTTGAAAGAAATGAATATAACATATTTAGAAATGGCTGATTATGAAGGCGACGATATTCTTGGCTCTGCTGCAAAACAGTTATCTAGTGATGATGTTCAGGCAGTGCTTTTATCAGGAGATAGAGATTTATTTCAATTAGTTGATCATAATATAACAATGAGAATTCCTAGAACCAAAATGGGAAAAACGGAAACTGAGATTTATGATGAATCTAAAATTATTGAAGAATATGGATTGTCGCCATGTGGATTAATAGAACTTAAAGCTTTAATGGGAGATTCATCAGATGAAATACCAGGAGTTCCAGGAGTTGGACCTAAAACAGCTACTGAATTGCTAAAAAAATATGGAACAATTGAGAATTTATATAATGAAGTATCTAAAGAAGAGAATGCAAAAGAATTTAAACCAAAGTTACGATTAAACTTAATTGAAAATAAAGATTTAGCTTTCATTTCAAAAGATATAGGAACAATAAATATTAATGCTCCATTAGGACTAACACTTGATGATTTAAAAGTAAAAGAATGGAATAATAAAGAGATTCTTAGATTATTTAAATATTATAGATTTAATAGATATATTGATAGATTTCATTTAAATGAAGGTATAACAGTAGAAGAGCCAGAAGATGATAAATGGAATGTAGATGTTGTTATAAAAGATAAGATTGCAGACATTAAAATATCTGACAATAAAATGATATATTATCTTGAAACAGCAGAGGATAAAGATTCTAATAAAATTATTAAGAAGAAAATAATTGGAATTGGTATATTAGAAAATGACAAAACAGCTTATGTGCAGAATCCTAGCATGGAAGAGCTTAAAGAAATATTTGAAAATAAAGAGATTGCTAAGATTGGCTATAAGTTAAGTGAAGATTATGTATTGTTTCGTGAAAATGGAATAAAAATGAATAATATCATATATGATGTAGAAGTAGCTGGATATGATATAAATCCAAGCAATGTAAAGCATAAGCTACAAGAGATAGCCCTTCAATATCTTGATAAAGATATACAGGAATTAATTCCTGAAAAACAGATGAATTTATTTGAAAAAAACGAAGAAAATAAATCAGAAATTGGAGTGTATGTAACAGCAATAAGCAAATTGTATGATATAACAAAAAAGAAACTTGAAGAAGAAGGTGCATATACTTTATTCTGCAACATTGAGATTCCACTTATTACTGTGCTTGGAGAGATTCAGTATAATGGAATGTTGGTTGACAAAAATGAGCTAATAAGTTTCGGAAATGAATTAAAAGGACAATTAGCAGAATTAACAAAGGAAATCTATGAATTAGCAGGAGAAGAATTTAATATAAACTCAACTCAACAATTAGGAACTATACTATTTGAAAAAATGGGATTACCAGCACCTAAAAAGAACAAAAAAGGTTACAGTACAGATGTTGATACTCTTGAAAAATTAAGGTTGGCAAGCCCTATAATAGAAAAAATATTAAATTACAGAACTTTGACTAAACTAAATTCGACTTATGTTGAAGGACTTATTCCATATATAAATCCAGTAACAGGAAGAATACATTCATATTTTCATCAAACTATAACTGCAACAGGAAGGATAAGTTCGGCAGAGCCAAACTTACAAAATATTCCTAGCCGTGAAGAATTAGGAAGAAATATAAAAAAGGCTTTTAAGCCAAAGGATGGATATGTATACATTGATGCTGATTATTCTCAGATTGAATTAAGAGTGTTATCACACATGGCTCATGATGAGAACATGATGAAAGCATTTAGAAATGATGAAGATATCCATAGAGAAGTTGCTTCTAAAGTATTTAATGTACCATTTGAGGAAGTAACTAAAGAACAAAGATCACGTGCTAAGGCTGTAAACTTCGGAATAGTATATGGAATTACTGATTTTGGATTGGCAGCACAGATTGGTTGCTCAAGAAAACAAGCGAAAGAGTATATTGAGAATTATTTGGATAAATATGAAGGTATACGAACATATATGGAAAAGGTTACGTCAGATGCAAAGGAAAATGGATATGTTCAGACTTTGTTTGGAAGAAGGAGATACATCCCAGAACTTAAGTCAAGCAATTATATGGTTCGAGAATTTGGAAAAAGGGCTGCTATGAATACTCCTATACAAGGAACAGCAGCAGACATAATGAAAATTGCTATGAATAATGTCTATGCTAAAATACAAGAAGAAAAATTAGATGCGATGATTATTTTGCAGGTACATGATGAGCTTATCTTAGAGGTTAAAGAAAGCGAGAAAGAGAAAGCTAAAGAGATTTTAAAACAATGCATGGAGCAGGCTACAAAGTTAGATATACCATTAAAAGTAGAAATGACGGAAGCAAAAAGCTGGTATGAGGCTAAATAATCATTTGATAAAGGAAAGGATTTGAGCTAAGAATGAAAAAAGCTATAATAGTGATTATAGTTGCAATAATAGCTTTAATAATAATACTAAATTCAAAAAATATTTTAAAATTAATATATAAAACAAATTATAGTGAGTATGTTGAGAAATATGCACAGGAAAATGATATTGATCCGCTCTTAATATATGCAATAATAAAAGCAGAAAGTAATTTTAATGAGCTTGCAGAATCTAATAGAGGAGCGTGCGGACTGATGCAACTGATGGATTCAACAGCCCGTGAGGTTGCTACTAATACTGCTATTGAATATGAAACAGGAAATACTTTGTATAATCCAGAAAAAAACATTGCATTAGGAGTAAAATATTTTGCAGATCTTAAATCGCAACTAAAATATACGCAGGTAGCTTTAGCGGCATATAATGCGGGAATTGGAAATGTAACTAAATGGATTGAAAATGGTACAATAAAGGCAGATGGCAGTGACATTGAGAATATACCATTTAAAGAAACGAACATATATGTAAGAAAAATTTTAAAAGACTACAAAATCTATCAAAAGTTATATGAAGAATAATTTTAAGGTAATCAAATTGTAAAAATAAAATCAAAAAATGTATTGATAAAAATTCTAAATTAGTATATCATAATGTTAGTAATAAAATTATTACGTAATAATAGGAAGGAGACCAATAATATGGATAATGAAAATAATGTAAACAATGAAAATGAGGAATTAGATAACAACATCGTAACACTTAAAGATGAAGATGGAAATGACATAAACTTTGAATTTCTTGATATGATTGAATTTGAAGGAGAAAATTATGTAATATTATTACCAGCAGAGGAAACAGATGATGAGGAATCTGATGAAGTTGTAATATTAAAAGAAGAAAAAGATGCTGAAGGCGTTGGAGAAGACGAAGAATCTTATGTAAGTGTTGATGACGAAGAGGTTCTTAACAAAGTATTCGATATATTCAAAGATAAATTCAAAGATGAATTCAATTTTGTAGAAGAATAATTAAATAAATTTTAAGAAAAACCTTTTGCAAGACAAAAGGTTTTTTATAACTTGAAAGGGAGAGAATAAAATGAGAAGTTTTGCAAACTGGATGATAGTAACATTTATGGCAATGTTTTGGGGATTTAGAGTATTTATAACGTATATGGCAACTAGCGGAAGTGATTTTTTAGTAAAGCCTATTGATACAACAGTTGAGATAGTTTTATTATTTATAACTTTGGCATGTATTATATTAGTAATCAAGAGACAATTATTTGGTGGAATATTATATACTGTTGCAAATGTAGGATATTTTGGAACAGATGCATGGCTTGCTGTAAAACCATTGCTAACAGGTGAAACTATGAGTGCTGGAAATAGTTTAACAGTATTAGTTGCAGTTGTTGCTGTAATTCTTGCCATTGCTGTAATGATGGATTTGCTTGCTGATAGATTAAAAGCCCCAGATGATAAAAAAACAGAATGGTTTTACGATAATAAAGAATTTGATAGAAAATTTGATGATAGAGCTGATAAAAATAACTATAAGACATTATAAATTTAAGGAGAAGGCAAAATGAATAGAACTGTCAGTATGTTTAAAAGAGCAGACGATTTTTTTACTGAGATGTTAGGAAGACCAGAGCCGATGCTTTGTGAATTAGACATTGCAATGCATGATACTAATGGAAGAGGATTAATACATTATCCAGAAAGTTTCAACAGAGTAATTGAAACTAAAGCAGTAAAGAGAATGGCAAGAATATTTCAATTAGGTACTAAAATATATACTCGCGATAATGTAATTCATACAAGACTAGAACATAGCAAGGGTACATATTACAGAACACTGGAATTACTTATGAATTTATGTGAAGACCAGAAGGTAAAAGATTTAATAATAAACAATAATTATCAGAAATATATACTAGCAATGTTGGCTAGAGCTTTATTACATGATGTTGGTCATGGGCCATTTTCACATACGATGGAAACTGTATGTAATTTGCCAAAAGGATTTCATGAAGACATTGGAAGAAGATTAATAAATGAAGATCCTGAACTAAGAGCAGCTTTAGAAGGTATATGTCCACATATGCCGGAATTATTGAATGAGGTTGTAGAAAGAGATTTTCTTGGACTAAATCGTTTATTCGAGGGACAATCAGATGTTGATAGAGGAGACTTCTTACCACGAGACAGCTTTTTTGCAGATGCCAATTTTTCAGAGAATTCAAGAGCAGTGGCTGAATTATTTAGTCATGTTTCAATAGAAAAAGTTTGCATGGATGGAAAGAAAAGTATGATTGCACCAGTGTTTTCTGAAGATCAAATTGGAAACTTAGATACGTTTTTTATGAATAGATTTGAAAATTATAAAAATATTTATTATGCTCATGAAGCAATAAGTTATGATTATGTTTTTAAAACATTTGCAGAAAAATTAACGCAAAGTAGTGAGGACTATAGATTAAAAACATTTTTATTGCATAATATGAATAAAAAGCCAGAAGAGATTGACTTACAAGAATACATATCTTTTAATGATGTTGAATATTTAAAAGGAATAGTTGAAGTACTGGATAAGACTCAAGATCCATTTTTAAGAAAATTTGCAATTATGTCATTACCTCCTAAAGAAAAAATATTAGACTTTTATTATGGTCTTATGATTTCACCAGAACAAGTGAGAGATTATAAAGATAATGATTTTTTTATGAGATTAGAGTATTTGCCAGATTCAGAATCAGAGTATAGACAAAACTGTTTGGTATTACACGATTGTAGTAGAAAAAATATACAAAGTGTAACCGAAAAGATTAAATCTGCACTTGGTGTAAGTGATGAAAATCTTGAAGACTTAGGCATCTTTACATGGAAAAATACAGTTTCAACATATAAGAAAAAAAGGGGAGAAGAAACTTTTGTAAAAGGTGCTGATGGAAAAGTATATGAATACAGTGTACATCCTGAAAGAAGAGCACCACTAATATCAGAAGATGTTAATGGGTTCTGCGTATTAGTTCCAATATTAGAGTCAAAAGGATTTTCAAAGAAAAGCATTGATGATGTAAGAAGTATAATGACTGATTATAAGGATATAAATAGTGATGAAAGAAGAGAAAAGATGTAAATGGTGTAATTTAAATAATCCGAAGTACATTGAATATCATGATAATGAATGGTGCAAGCCTAATTTTGATGATAAATATTTATTTGAAATGCTTATACTAGAATCATTTCAAGCAGGGCTTTCCTGGGAATGTGTATTAAATAAAAGAGATGATTTTAGAAGAGCTTATGATAATTTTGACATTGACAAGATATGTAATTATGATGATACTAAGATTCAAGAATTGCTTAACAATGATAAAATTATAAGAAATAAACTAAAAATTAAGGCTAGTATAACAAACAGTAAAATTTTTAAAAGTATTCAAAATGAATATGGATCTTTTTATAATTATTTAAAAACATTTATGAATCAAGATGTAATTTATGAAACAGATGTGACTACTAATGATTTGTCAGATAATATATCAAATGATTTGCGAAAAAGAGGAATGAAATTTGTAGGAAGTACAATTATATATTCTTTTTTGCAAGCTGTTGGAATTATTTACTCACATGATAAGGAATGTTTTTTATACAAAGAATAAAATAAAAAGCCCCCGCTACTGTAATGTTACTCATAGTGTACACTGTAGTAGCGGGGGTGTTGCAAGAAATCTTAATTAAGAATTATGCCAAACCATGCCGTGTTCCATAATGTCAGAGCAATACTGGTCAATCATGGACCAAATGATTGTGTAGGGTCTCATAAGCTTGATAATCCTCCGGTCAGAATGAGCTGCACCAGAGAGCTTGTACTCAATGATAGGAATGTCCTGAGTCTCGTTGAAGTCAGAGTTTATTTTAAAGTACTCTGCCTTTGGGATGATGTTTACAAGGGCTTTCGCGTTCTCGTTACAGGTAGGATACCAGGAAATTAACTTGTTCATCTTATCGAGAAAGACTGCACGGTTGATACTACCTTGATATGTAATTCCTTTCTCAGAATAGAAAAGTATGATGTCTTTTTCTTGCATTAATTATGACCTCCAATAATTTATTAAAAAATCAAAGGCTAATTATGTACCTTTGATTCTTTTTCAAAGGTTTCAGACTTTGGAAAAAATATTATAACACAAGTTTATAAAATATACTAGTGTTTGTGAAAAAAATATGCTAAAATAAAGATGCTATTAGGAGGAAGGATTAATGGATGAACTTAAGAAAAAATATTTTGAAATCTTAGAGCCAGATTTTCCAGAATGGCTGAATGAATATATAAATACTGAGCAGGTGCAAAGGCTTAAATATGTAAGTGTGACATGTGGTAAGAAATATACTAAATTATTTGATCTTAAATATGACTTTTCTACTCTGGATCATTCTATTTCAGTTGCCTTAATTATATGGCATTTTACGAAAGACAGAAAGCAAACATTATCAGGACTTTTTCACGATATATCTACACCTGTATTTAAACACTGTGTTGATTTTTTGAATGGTGATTATATGACTCAAGAATCGACAGAGTCATTAACAAAATCTATAATTGCTAATTCGCAGGATATTATGAAATTGTTAAAAAGAGACGGAATTGATATAGATGAGGTTTGTGATTATCATATATATCCGATTGCTGATAATGATACTCCACAATTATCTGCTGATAGATTGGAATACTCTATGTCAAATGATTTATTTGTGTTTGGCAAATCTAATATAGAAGATGTGCGAAAAATTTATGATGATATAGTTGTTGGAAAAAATGAAAGTGGAATAGCAGAGCTTGAATTTAAAAGCATTGAAATAGCAATTAATTTTGTAAAGATGACTAGTAGATTGTCAGTTTGTTATAGAGATGATGAAACACGATATTCGATGCAGTTTATAGCAGATATTATGAAAAAATTAAATGAAGATAATATGGTATCTAAAAAAGATTTGTATTACATGAAAGAAGCGGAAATTATTAAAATTATAGAAGACTCAAAATATGGGGGGATTTTTGAAATATGGAAAAATGCGACTCAGATATTAACTTCTAGTGATGAGCCTAAAGATGTATATTATGTTCATCATGGTGCAAAGATAAGGTATATAGATCCATTGGTGCGTGGAAAGCGAACTTCAGAAATTTCTGATATAGCACAAAATTTAATAAATGATAATTTGAAGTATGATATGTCAAAATATGTTTATATAAATGATATAAATGATATAATTTGATTAAATTTGAATAGTGAGGAAAATTATGAGTGATATAAAATTCAATAGTTTAATTCCAGAACTAAGTGTATCTGATATAGAAAAAACGAAAGAGTTTTATTTGAGTCTAGGATTTGAAATACAATATGAAAGAGCTGAAAATAAATTTTGTTTTTTGCAATTAGAGAACAATCAGATAATGGTAGAACAAGAAAATGATAATTGGAATGTCGGAAGATTAGAATATCCTTATGGTAGAGGAATTAATTTAAGCATGACTGTATCTAATCCTGAGAAGATGTATGAAAGATTAAAGAAGAAAAATATATCATTTTTTAAAGAATTAGAAATACATGAATATCGAGTAAATGACCATATTTCAAAAGATGTAGAGTTTCTTATACAAGATCCGGATGGGTATTTGTTAAGATTTAATAGTTAGAGTAAAAAAATAGAGAAAAATTGTCTTTGATTTTAAAGGAATAGAGCAAGAACCAATTCAAAATGATAGCGAAAAGAAGCAAGTAGTTCAAAAAGATAGCACTGAAGAGATGTTTGAATATATAAATAGTGTTATGGAAAATGAAAGCAAATTTTGACATTAACAAGTAATTGTGGTAAAATGAATCTGTAACTAGTTTGATGGAAATCTCATATTACAAGTGTAAGGAGGAATATATTTATCCTTTGTAGTATATAGCACAACATGTTTTTTACATTGAAAGGAGCCGATTATGGCACATGGTGGTCATTCTGGTGGATCGCATTATAGTGGACATTACCATCATTATAGCAATTATGGTGGATATTGGAGTGGCAATGAAGGTCCGCTGGAAACAGTGGTTATATTGGTTATATGTGGACTACTGCTTGCAGCATTAGTATATATACGAACGACTGCTAATAACAGCAAGTATATAATTGGCGGTAAAGAACCTCTGAAAGGAGAGTTCGAAGTAGTACAATATATACATGACGATGGAACTTTTGAAAATGTGGAGAACCTTCAGGAGGGATTAGAATATTTAAAGGAGAAGACTAATGTCCAGTTGGTTATAGAAACTACATCTGATGAATGGATGTCTAATGGCAAAGCGGTGGATGAGTATTATAAGCTGTTTGATGATGAAGCTCATGTTTTACTGATTGTGCCACCTAAAGGGTCAAGAGATGACTTTTACTATGCAATTGGAGATGATGCTGATTCTGTAATTGGCAACAAAGAAATCGATTATCTAATAGAGGAAGTAAAGAACTCTCGGAATGGAATGTACTGGGGAGAGATTCTGCATGATTTTGCGGATGAACTTTTAAAGCCTCTGTAAAGCAAAAGCAGTGATATTTGCATTAGATGCAGGTATCACTGCTATTTTGACATTTATATAATTTTGTATAAATTTAATACAATTGGCAATTAATATATAAGTATTACATCAAATATAATTATTAGTCTATTTTTCATACATACATATAAAATTGTGTATTGCATGTAATAATATAGAACAATATAATTTAATAAATAAAAATAAGGAGGTATAATATTATGTATTATGGAGCTGGAACGTATGAAGCATTTGCTAGACCAGAAAAACCGGAAGGTGTTGATAAAAAGTCTGCATATATAATTGGAACAGGATTAGCAGGATTATCTGCAGCTTTTTATCTAGTAAGAGATGGACAAATGAAAGGAGAGCATATTCATTTATTAGAAAAGCTTGAATTAGCAGGTGGTTCATGTGATGGAAGAAAAGATGTTACTAAAGGTTTTTATATGCGTGGTGGACGTGAAATGGATAACCATTTTGAATGTATGTGGGATATGTTCAGAAGTGTTCCTTCAATAGAAACACCTGAGGTATCTGTACTTGATGAATATTATTGGCTAAATAAACATGATCCTAATTATTCACTATGTAGGGCAACAATAAATTGTGGAGAAGATGCTCATACTGATAAATTATTTAAACTTGATAAAAAATCAGCGATGGCTTTATCTAAATTATTTATTACTCCAGAGAAAGAATTGGAGAATAAAAAGATTTCAGAAGTATTGCCTGATTCATTCTGGGAAACTAATTTCTGGTTATATTGGCAGACAATGTTCGCATTTCAGAGATGGTCATCTGCACTTGAAATGAAGAGATATTTATGCAGATATGTTCATCACATAGACGGATTACCTGATTTCTCAGCATTAAGATTTACAAAATATAATCAATACGAATCAATGATTTTACCACTTACAAAATACTTAGAAAGCCATGGCGTAAAGATAGAATATGGAGTAGATGTAAAGAACGTTACATTTGAGTCTAAACAAAATAAAAAAGTAGCAACTCAGATTGTGTATGAAAACAATGGAGAAGAAAAAACTATTGATTTAATAGAAGATGATTTAGTATTTATTACAAATGGATGTTGTACAGATACATCTTGTTATGGTGATCAAGACCATGCACCTGATTTATCAAAGATAAAGAATGGTGAAGGTGAATCATGGGATTTATGGAAAAATATTGCTGCACAAGCTACAAATGGCGAATTTGGAAATCCAGATAAGTTCTGTGGAAATGTTGATGAAACTAACTGGATGAGTGCTACTGTTGAAGTTAGTGATGAAAATATAATCAATCATATCATAGATATATGCAAGAGAGATCCTAGAAAGGGAAAAGTTACTACTGGTGGAATTGTAACAGTAAAAGACAGTACAGATAATTGGTATTTGTCATGGACAATTAATAGACAACCTCAATTTAAATCTCAAAAGAAAAACAGTGTATTAGTATGGGTATATGCTTTAAATACAAATAAGCCAGGTAATTTCATAAATAAACCAATAAAATTATGTACGGGTAAGGAAGTATGCGAAGAATGGTTATACCATATTGGAATTCCAAACAATGAAATTGAGGAATGTGCGGAAAAATGTAACACAACAACATGCTATATGCCATATATTAATGCCTTTTTCCAACCAAGAGAAGAGAAAGATAGACCTCTTGTAGTACCAAAGGAATCAATTAACTTTGCATTTATTGGACAGTTTGCAGAAACTCCAAGAGATACAATATTTACTACAGAATATTCTATTCGTACAGGAATGGAAGCGGTATATACTCTTTTAAATATAGATAGAGCTGTACCAGAAGTTTGGGGTAGTAAGTATGATGTTAGAGAATTGCTAAGAGCATGCTATTATGCGGTAGATAAAAAGTCACTTGATGAACTTCCTCTAACATTTCCAGAAAAACAGGCTGTAAAACTTTTAGAGAAAAAAGTTGAAGGAACTGATTTAGAAATACTTTTAAAAGAGAGTGGATTATTTAAATAATAGAAAAAAATATGAAATATTTATTTAATTATATTTATTTCATATTTTTTTTAATGTATAATACTTTATAGGTGATAATATGAGTAGTTTAACAACTAAAAGAGCGATAGCATACGCATTTAAAGATTTATTAAAAGAAAAAGCATTTAATAAAATAACTGTTAATGATATAGCAAAAGAATGTGATATAAACAGACAGACATTTTACTATCATTTTCAAGATATAAGAGACCTTGTTGAATGGACGTGTTTAGACGAAGTTGATAATATTTTAAAGAAGAAAGATGAGTGCGAAAGATGGGAAGACAAATTCCTGCTTATATTTGAGATAATGAAAGATGAAAAAGTTTTTGTAAAAAATATTTATCATTCAGTTTCGAGCGAAATACTAAGAAATAATTTGTATAGGTTAGTATATCCAATTATATATGATGAGATAGTTGAAAAATCTAAAGGAAGAAATCTGAGAGAAGAGGATAAAAAATTTATAACTGATTTTTATAAATATGCTTTTGTTTCAATTGTTTTAAATTGGATTGATAATGGAATGAATGAAAATCCAGAGGATATTGTTTCAAAGGTAAGTAATCTTGTTACAGGGACAATTAATCATGCGTGTTTATCAATGAATAAAGAAACACATATAGAGTTTTAGGCGAAGTTGCTGGAAATGCTTTTAGATATGTTCTAAAATTAAAAGATAAAAATGATAAGAAATATTATCTGCAGTTGTTAGTATAATATGTATTGTAAAAAAAGAAAAAATATGAGTATGTATAATAAATTCCTAGTTATTGAATCTTCAATGACTAGGAGATTTTTTAATTGTAAAAGGCTTTATTAACTTACAAAATTGTGATATAATACCTTTATGATATACGTATTTAAGGGCATCAGTTATGTGAAAATTACTAACGAGTGAAAAATTTTATCACAATTTGAAATAGAAAAGATAAAACAATATGTGCCACAAGCCTTAAAGGAAATAGAACATATTATTGTTGTAAAGAACGAAAAAAATAACTTAATTGGTTTTAAGGGGATAGAAAATACGAAACTTGAGATGTTATTTATTAAAGACAGCGAAAGAGGAAAAGGTATAGGAAAAAAATTATTACAATATGGAATTGAAAAATACAATATTAATGAACTTACTGTAAACGAACAGAATCCGAATGCACAAGGATTTTATGAACACATGGGATTTAAAACATATAAAAGAACAGAGTTGGATGAACAGGGTAATCCGTATTCGATATTATATATGAGATTGGAAAATGATGGTGTAAGTTAGTTATAATATATAGTGATTTTTATGTTAAATAATATTAGATATAAAGGAGGATTTATTTGGAAAACAATAAATTAGAAACGATTTCAAATTTATTTGATGGTAAAGAGATTAGAAGTGTATGGGATAGCGAAAAAGAAGAGTATTATTTTAGTGTTGTTGACGTTATAAACGCTTTAACAGATAGTCCGGAACCAAGAAAATATTGGTCGGTCTTAAAAAGTAGACTAAAAAAAGAAGGCAGTGAAGTGGCTACAAATTGTAGTCAGTTGAAAATGTTAGCACCAGATGGAAAGAAACGTTTAAGAGATGCAATGACAACTCGTGATATCTTTAGACTTATTGAATCTGTTCCAAGTAGTAAAGCAGAACCTTTTAAAGTATGGCTTGCAAATTTAGGAAGTGAGAGAATTGATGAAGTATTTGATCCTGAAATTGCAATTAATAGAGCTGTACAATATTATCGTAACAAAGGATATAGTGATGAATGGATAAAGTCTAGAATGAATGGAATAGTTGATAGATTCAAACTTACTGATATTTGGAAAGAAGGAGGAATAACTAAACCAATTGAATTTGCACTTTTAACAAATGAAATATATAAAGAATGGTCTGGAATGAAGGCAAGTGAATATAAAAAGTTAAAAGGAATTAGAAAGGAATCGCTAAGAGATAATATGACAGATATAGAAGTAGCACTTACAAACATAGGCGAGATTGCAACAAGAGATATAGCAAGGGAAGAACATCCACAAGGATTAAATGAAAATTTGAATGTTGCTAAGCGTGGTGGAGGAGTAGCAAAAGGTGCAAAAGATTTATACGAAAAAGAAACTAAAAAATCTGCAATATCTAAAAGCAATAGTTTAAATTATAGGTACTTAGATGAAGTAAAAGAACAAAAACAAATTGAAGGTAAAAAAAGTTAATGAGATTATTTTATGAAGAGTATGCTTATGATGAAAGGTGGCAACAATTTGTTGCCAAATTATCTTAGGATGTATTGAAGTATCGTCATTTGAAATTGAAAAAATATATACTGAAAGATATTTTGTGCAAATTGTCAATAGAATAAGAAATAAATTTGTATTTGAATGTGAAAGAAGGTGAAGAATAATATGAACATGTATCAAAAAAGAAAAATTAGAGCTGAAAAGAAAAATAACAATCAAGAAGAAAAAATAATCAAAAATGGAATTAATTGGTACCCACGGACATATGGCTAAAACTAAAAAACAGATATTAGAAGACTTAAAGTTAATAGATATAATAGTTGAAATATTAGATGCGCGTTTGCCAGTATCTAGCCAGAATCCAGATGTAAGGGAATACAGTAAAAATAAAAAAAGAATAGTGGTATTAAATAAGGCAGATTTGGCCGATGAAGTTGAAACAAAAAAATGGATTGAATATTATAATCAAAGGTCTATACCAGCGGTGGCGTTAAATGCCTCAACTGGTAAAGGAATAAATGATGTAATTGAAAAGATAAAAGATGAATACAAAGACATTGAAGAAAAATACATAAAAAAAGGTCGTATCGGAAGAACAATTAAAGTTATGGTACTTGGTATTCCGAATGTAGGGAAATCTACGTTTATAAATAGATTAGCTAATAGAAGTGCTGCTAAAGTTGGAAATAGACCAGGAGTTACAACTCAAAAGCAATGGATAAGAGTAAATGATGAAATTGAACTTCTAGATACACCGGGTATGTTATGGCCTAGATTAGACGATGAAGGAGTTTCAATGCATTTAGCATTTGCAAACTCTATTGGACAGAATGCTTTAGATACTGAAGAAGTTGCATTTTATTTACTGAAATATTTAGTTTTGAATTATAAAAATAGAGTTGAAAAAAGATATGATGTAATAATAGATTTGGATTTAAATGCAGATGAATTAGATCTTAATCAGCAATTAGTTGAAATTAGAGATAATATAGCTATAAAAAAAGGAGCAATTTTATCAGGAGGAAGAATAAACGTACAAAAAGTATCTGATATGATAATAAATGATTTTAGAGAAGGAAAATTAGGAAGGATAACTATAGAGAAGGTATCTCTATAAAGAGGAGGAAAATTGGAATTTCAAGATATACTTGTAACTAAGAATGAAACTGAAATAAATATGATGTCACCACTTACGTGGGCGTATGTTGGAGATAGTGTGTATGAAATGTATGTGAGAACATATTTAAGCAATATCACATATTTGAATCCACATAGGATGCATGTACTATCAATAAAATATGTAAAAGCAGAGGCGCAAGCTAGAATTGTAAAAGAACTGGATTTGTCTGATGATGAACAAGAAATTGTTAGAAGAGGGAGAAATGTAGAAAGTCATCATTTACCTAAGCATGCAACTCATGAAGATTATTCTTATTCAACAGCTTTTGAAGCATTGATTGGATATTTATATATGACAAGGAAAAATGAGAGATTACAAGAAATATTAAAACAAAGTATAGAAATAGCAGAGAGAAAATAAGAAAGAATGCTGATAATATAAGAATTATCAGTATTCTTTCTATATTTTATCTAGTTCTTCATATAATTCTTCTTCTGAAATTACATCACCTTTATCCAAAGAATTTATACCTTTTTCTAGTTCTTTATATAATACATTTTTATCTGTTAATAATTCATATAGCTCAATGCTCATGATGGCTAAATCACCAGCACCATTTTTGGTAATATATACTGGTCTATTGGTTTTGTGACAAATTGTAGAAATTTCATTATAATTATTTCTTAAATCAGAACTTGGTCTAATAATTGGCATAATATACACCTCCATTAATATTATATCAATATTATATCAAAATGTTAATATAAATCTTATTTTTATTATAAGGAAATAAAAAACATTCTGATTAGTTGCAGGTATTATTATTAATAATGTTGGTTATATTACAAGCAGAGTTTAAATGTTCATGAATTTCACATACATATATTTATGTTGCCTTGTTAAATATTTATATCCTTTAATAATATTTGATCACTTATTATATCTTTCTGAAATTGATTATATATATATTCGATGTATTAAGATATCTTGTAATATCTTGTAATATTTTCTAATCTTGTTTAATCATAAAAAATTTTTAACTATATTTATGTGCGAATACTATAGAATGTTTATAATTGCATTTGGTATGTGATAAACTTGAATTGTATCATATGTTATACTGTTTATTGATATGTAGCTCCTTTCATTTATTTTATTATTTATGTGCAGAATATAATATGAAAGGAATTTCTTGGCTACAAAGTTAGAGACTACTATACCACTTGTATAGTTGGAAGTTTATTTTTAGACAAAATTCGACATTATTTACTTTTAAAAAAATATGTTGTATGATATATTAAATTTTAATAAAAGGACGTATAATCATGAAAAAAATATTTTTGGTACTAAAAATGATTGGAACAATTGGATTATTACTTATGTCACCTTTTGCATTACCATTATTGAATAAGTTGCTTATTCATTGGAAATTGTTTGAAAGTATAGAGGATTTACAAGAAAATATAAAAGTATTTAGCAACATGTATACAGTAATATGTATTATAATTGCAGTATTACTACTATTATGGTTTTTCTATGACTGGAAAGATATAAAAAAAATAATTCAACAAATAAAAAGTTTTAAACTAAAAGATCTTGAATTTTCAAAAGAAAATGTAGAAGTTGCAATAAAGGAAAATGAAGAAAAAACGAAAATTATTAAAGAATTGAAAAAAGATAATAAAGATAATTCTAAAGATAGCGAAGAAAGCAAAAAGGCAATAAAAGAGCAACTATTTTCACAGAAAAATAATAGTAATATATGTGATAATAGTAATTTGATAAGTGAAAATAAAAACTTGAAATATTATTCTGCTTATAATATAATAAATATAGAGACAAAGAGTTTATTGCATAAAATATATAATGAAAAGTATATAGAAACAGATAATTTTAAAAAACAAATAATTGAAGGATATACAAGAAGAAATAAACATAATATAAAATTCAGTAAAAAAGATATAAATAAAATTGCAGAGAGTAAGTATCATACTATATATGAAGGTTTATTATTTTTGAATATAATAGAGCCTTCAGAAGATGATAAAGAAATAAGATTAACAAACGAAGGAAAAGAATTTGTCGAAAAATATATTGAAGGAGGCGCATTATAATGAATGCAACAATGATAGGAAAATATTTTTTCTCAAAAAATAATAATTTAACAGATATACAAATACAGAAGCTAACGTATTACGCTTATGCTTGGTACATGGTAAAGAATGACGGAGCTAAAATATTTGAAGAGAGTCCAGAAGCATGGGTACATGGCCCTGTTTTTAGAAGTCTTTATGATAATATGAAAAAAAATAAGTTCTATGAAGAAAGTGATGAAATAGGCATTGAAAATGAAAAGAGTTTTTTAGATATTATATATAAAATTTATGGTAAATATTCTGGAAATGAATTAGAAACAATGACACATTCAGAACAGCCTTGGAAAGCTGCAAGAGCAAGAGCCGGACTTATGCTCTCTCCGATGTCTCGTTCAGCAGAAAAAATTAAAGATGAAGATATATTAGCATGGGGGAAAGCAAATACATAAGCTAAAAAGCTTAAGGAGAAAGTAAGTAATGAGTGATATACTAATAATACATAAAATGGAATCTAATACTTAGATTCCATTTTTGTGTACTAGTAGTTTTGTTATTATTTAATAATAAAAACACATTAAAACTAATTCTCATGACAAGAAATTACCTTGCTTTTTGGCAAAATAAGTCTTAAAATTTAATGCAATTTTTAATGCAACGCCACAAAAAAACGAAAAAAAGCGAAGAAAATATATAAAAAGTAAATTTAATGTAATACTTAAAAAATGGCTTGAAATAGCACGTTTTAAGAAAATATATAAAATGAAGAGAAAATAAAAAAGATGAAAAAGTTAACCTTTTTCATCTAAGTCTGGTGACCCCGACGGGAATCGAACCCATGATTCAGCCTTGAGAG
>ULMM01011551.1_pt1 | contig 23325 bp, 48 predicted proteins | sample 1951661 | NCBI WGS metagenome assembly ULMM01 (sample SAMEA4835551, study PRJEB28245) | human gut metagenome | biome: gut microbiome; material: fecal sample | place: Denmark | collected 2008 | reverse complement strand
TTTTTTATCTATACCAAAGGGGTTTTTATTTGTAATATATTGTATTGGCGGCATACTTTCTACTTGTTCCAACGGTTCAAAAACAAGATTGTTTTTAGGATTTAATCCAATAAACCAATACTGAGTGGGCTTCTTGTAATAATCCCCATTCTGTGTCCTATCCCTGTCAATTACACTTGGCTTCAAGCACCAGAAGTTTGTAAGGTAATGTAATCCATTTGTATTCAATGGATTTTCAATTACAATTTGCAAATGACCTCGCTGACAAATTATCACTAATTTATTCAGCTTTTCATAAAACAAATCAAGTTCCTTATGCCGTTTCATTGCCAATTCACATTTTTGCTCAATAGTGTAATTCCTGTACTGATAAGCCGTGCAAGCTAGATGCCTCAATCCCTGGTCTGAAAAATAAGTGCAAGGGAAAAATGCAAATATCAAATCATCAGGACTTATCTTATCAAACAAACTCGGCTCACCTTGATACCCCCTATCAATCTCTTCGAAAAGGTCAGTAACATAGTCGGTCTCGTTAAATTCATTCTGAATATCATAGTCGTAGGCTTCAATTCCATACTTCTTGAAAGCATTCTTGAATGTTCCTGACTGTTCAAATAAACAATGTACTATCATTCTAAATCTACCAAAAGGAAACCTCGGTTTTATGTGCGCACAACCTATTCCTTTCTTTGATTTTAGTTATTTACTGTGGCTTTCTGCCTGTCTGAAAATACTCGTCATAAGCGTCAACTGTATCGCGTATTTCAACCATAGCCATATCAAGTGTTACATCTTTTTTATCCAAGGCTCTTTCTGCATAATCTTTAATTCTCATCATTAAAGCCTGTGCTATTACTATCTCTACATTGTTACTCACTTTGAATCACCTACTTTCTTTTCTCTTAAAATCCTCACAAGACACATCAAACAAGCAACCGCATTTTTCGGTTTCCATTCCTCCCCAATATGTCTTATATCTGTAAGAGTTTTCGCATTTAAAGCAGAAATCCTTGCCATTGTTCAATTTGCAACTTGTCTTTTTATCTTCCAGCTTTTTCCCGATACTCTCGTTTATCCTTTTGAGTTCATCGACCTTTTTCTGCAATTCCTCAAAATCTTCAATGAGTTTGTTGTATTTCTTCTTACTTAAAATCTTCATTCTGAATCACCCTTTCTTTTTCTTCTTAGATTTAAATTTAAAAACATCGTTTTTCTGACGGCTTACCATGCTACGATAGCCGTTCATTTTACTAGTCCTGCTCTTGCTCATACCTCACACTCCTTCCGGTTTCTCGCACATCTCAAATTCAATCACCCATACCCAAGGATTCGCATCCAAACCGTAGCGGTCAAGATCAGCTTTCTTGATGGTGCTATCCCAAAGAGTTGAAAACGCATATCTTTTTTCTTCTCCATTCAACACATGAGGATATTCCACCTCTACACCCTCTCTGTAAATCTGCTCCGATGTAATATCCTGTAACCGCTCCACTCTCACATTCGTAACTTTAAGCCAGATACGTGCGGCTTCTTTCGGCATGTGGATGGATGGTTTCCACTTCGTAATATCGGCAATATCATCTCTTTGCCAATCTTCATAATAATAGTAACCATTCAGTGCTCTTTTCCATGTTTCCCGGACATACAGAATATCGCCCGATTGATATGGTGGCTTTATGCACTGTGCTCCATAACGCGCCGTAGGCTGTGGCTTTACAACTCTCCTAGTACAACTCTTCCGTCCGTCCAGAATTGCCCGAACCATTTCTGTATTGAATAAAATCGGTTTAATTGCCATCTGCTCCACCTTCCTTTAGTTGATCAACTTTATCGCTCAATTCTTCTATCTTCTGCACTGCCTCTCTCAAGACTTTTGCATTATGATTTATCGCCATTGCAAGTTCTCTGAAGCTTGAGCTTAACGAAATACCTGTTATTTTTGTTACTGCTTTATTCTTCCATTTCATTCACTCCACCTACTTTCCCATCATGTCCGGAAAATCACGCCATGATTTTCCGACTTCTAACTCTTCAACTTTCGCTTTAAGTTCTTTATTTTTTGCTTTCAGATCTTTGTTTTCCATAAAAATCTTCTGTAATTTACACGTTTTTCTGTACTCACATTTTGAGTGAATGGAATACTCTGTACACATTTTGCATAATTCTGCGCTTGTCACTCGACCCCACCTGCCTTTACAACCTCGATCATATCTGACAACATTCCGCCGCACTTAAACTGCTCCATCTCTTCGCGATATTCCTCCAACTGTTCCACAACCTTGTCAAGATCATATGTGGTTGGATAGTCTCTCAAAGCATAAATCACATCTTGCATATCCTCGGCATCGCCAAACATAACCGATCTTTCAAATGCATCTGCATCAATCAGTTTCATCGTTTTTTATCTCCTTTTTTCAAATAATCAAAAATCTCATGTCCAATCATCCCTACAACTGACAGAACGCAAAAAAGATTAACTCCAAATTCTGTCAGAATATCTAACCTAATGGCTATAAGTATTAACAGAATAAAATTTATGTACGATTGAAACATCATTCTTCATCACTCCAATCAAACCTACAACCGCAATTACTACAGTAATTTGGCGCATTGTTGTTATCCATTATCCCTATATCGTGACTGACTTTGATTATGTTTCCACATTCACAATGGAATACAGAAAGAGTATCGCTAAGGTTATGACTAAATATAGGCTTCTTCGCCGTCTGCTTAACCGCCGCCGCCCGACATTCTTCTGGCGTGCCGATTGCGCGGTACTTCTGAACCTCTTCCAGTGCCTTAATCGCTGCTCTATTAGCTTTCGCAACTCTGCATCCCCCATATTCACAACTAAACGGGCTGTCTGCGCCTTGTGCGCATTCATAACAACTATCTTTCTTTAATATCTTAATTGCTTCATTCTCTGTCATTCCTACACCTCCAACAGTTCCGGATTGTCAAACGTATTGCCGATAACTTCATATTCGGTATCATATTCAAGCCTATGCTTATAATATTTTTCGTTAGGAATTGTACATATAATTTCAAAATCTCTAAATGCTATAACCGTATTCACCTTGCTATTATTTATTTTTACAATATCATTCTCCCAAATCAGCTTGCCGTTCTTATCTTTTAAGCCAGTGCATTGGCAGATGGTGGATGGGTTAACTCTGTACCAATTTTCAAATCCAAGGTTTCCGTAACCATGTCCAATATGTTTTGTAAACATATTACTATTCTTGACAGGGATTATAATTGATTCCCATCCATCTGTTGCATCACAGCTTTGAATAAGATTACCTTGCACCCATTCTCCATCTTCAAGTCTCTTTGCCTTGAACAAATATCTATCTTCCATATTCTCTCCTATTCTGCTTCTGATTGAAGCCAATTTAACACTAATGCTAACCCCTCTTTCTTTCCTATTGCATCTGAAAGCACACCCATCTGAAAACTATCGCAATAATCAGCACAATTAAAGTTCGAACTGCTTGCAATACGTTCCGCCATTTCTTCATCCGACATATTCCTTATCCTGTCGGCATTGGTGTGTTTGCTATCACATCTGCAACAAGGCTCATTATCTATTGAATTGCTGTTGCGCTGGCAGTTACAAGTGTGTGCTTTTTCTTCTATGGCTAAGTCAAGATAATATTTCAAATCTTTTATCAAACTGATAGTTCCGTAGAGCTGTTTTTCCTCAAGCATTTCAACAACTTCCGATATTCTTCTATCAAAGTCTCGCTCGCTTACACTTTTAAGAAATTTATCCATTTTCTCCACCTCTCAATTCTTTCAGTTTTGCTTCGGCTTCCTCGTATGAAAGAAAAACAGTTTTGCCTATCTCACTTACCGGAATACAAAATGGCTCATCGTTATTAAAAAGTCGAACCGGTAATGCTTGTGACGCGTAAATGTATGCTTCATCCCCATCATACCCAAAATAACGAACTCTCCTCGTGCTGATAATATCTTCCGGTGTCTCTCCGGCTTCTAATCTGCATTCTGCACATTCGCGATAAAATTCATAGATTTTATCTCCTTTGTTACATGGGAAAATAATCATTCTGCCCTGTTCCTCGGCATCCTCGTAATCCGCTAACTTCTCCATTGCGCAATAACCTTCTTCACAGTTGGAATAATATGAATTAGGCTTTTCGCCATAGCACGAATACAAGGTTTTTAAGGATTTTTTCTCGTAATTCTCTTTTACTAAGATTCCGACCGCTGTCCGTTCTGTTAATCTCTCCATGTCTATTCCTCACTTTCCGCCAGCTTTGCCATTTTCCAATCGCTTATATTGCTACTTCTGCGCACGCTCCAATGTGTTGTTCCTCCACTCCATGCGTACACTATTCCGTTCTCGTATTTTGCAAAATGTCTTTTTATTCACGCATCTTCTTCGCTATCTCTTACCAAAATCGGCGTATCTACTGCAACCTTACTCCAATCAACAGGTGGCTCAACGCACTCGCTGTCCGCCCATTCTTGCTTCGATATAATGCAATCATCGCGGTCATAAAAAGCGCAACTCGTGCAGCCTTGCACATCAGAACAAGCACAGATTTTTCCGTCCATCAAAGCAAATGTTTCATCTTTTAACGCGACGTCAACAATCTCCTTCGCATATTTTTCTCTGTTTAACATTACGCGTCCTCCTTATCTAATCCAAATTCATCAATTATTAAGTTTATTCTTTGACCAATTCTTACAACCTCTTGTAGCAATATCCATATATCTTGATCGTCCGGATATTTTTCGTACAACTTTTCCGCAAGCGTAAATATATTCCCTCTGCTACAAACATTATATTCATTAGGCTTTGTGCAATTATAGTCCACATTGTATTTGCAATTTTTAAAATTACAAGTCGGCGAATCTACCCTCATATTTAAACCTCCAAATCACATACAAACTTAATCTCATCCGCTAACGTTTCAGCTATCATCGGTACAGTCAACTGAAACTGCTTGTAATTAGCTAACGTATCAATGTAGTCGATGAATTTGTCCGGAAAATATTGCAACTGTTTCGCTGTTATCTTAAACTCCTTTTTCAGAATCGTAAGTGTCAGTGCAAAATAGTTAAACAACGATGCGCTGGAAAGCCTGTATGCTTCACGCTCGATACAGAAACCTTTCTTCGCATACAGGTTCATTAACTGTCTCTGTGGAATTTTCCCGACTTCTTCTTTGATGTCGATTCCGTATTTACTTTTCAGATAAACAGACAAGTCCTTCCCGGTATTTCCACCGGATGCTGCTTCATCTAAGTAAGATTTCAAAAAATCCTGCAACCGGATGATTCTTGCCTGTCCGAACCCGAATTTGTCATGCAGAATTATGTACCCAATCACGACAAAATCTTTGTATGATTTTGCTATAACCTTATCAGCATTTCTCTTTTCGAAATCATTTCGCCCGATAATCCGCATTTCCTGTTTTGTGTAAAATGTTGGCTTTTTATTCCGTCTCAAAGCATTGCTCATTTCTTTGATTTCTCCTTTCTGTATGTGATTTCCAACCACGCAAAATGACTCAATACAAGCTGTCTTGCGCGTTCTTCAATCTCCATGCCTTTGTATTTGTTTATCAATGATTCTCCGGCTTTTACAACTTCATCCCACCAAGAATCAGTATTGTCCGGTGAATAGTATTTCTGAATGAATTGCCAATAATCCATAAATACTTGCCATTCTTCCGAACCCTTTTCAATCTTTGCACTTGCCATAGCCACTACCTCTAAAACGGACAATCGCCATTGTATGGCTTGAATCCGTCCCCACGTTCTTTCTTTTTGATTTCCGCAACAACATCATCAAACGGTTTTTCGATTTCAACAAACTTCATGTGATCTCCATCAAACTCCATTGCTTCACGCATTGTCATTCCCTGTCTGTTCTTCTCGATTTTTACACCCTTGGCTCCCTTGTCATTATCTGACAGATTCCACAACATAATTATGTTTGATGCATCCTGTTCGATTGCTCCAGATTCCCTCAACTCTGCCATGGTAGGTTCTTTTGTGTCTCTGCTTTCAGATGCTCTTGTTATCTGCGAAAGTGCTATTACATGTGTATTTAAGTCTCTTGCAACCGATTTTAAACCTCTTGAAATTGATGCTACTTCTTCATTTCTTCCGGAATATCTGTTATCCGGCATAAGCAATTGCAGATAGTCAACAACGATAACGTCAAAGTTTTGGTGTCTGCATTCTGACTTTATCTCTCTCGGGGATACAGTCCCGGATGCAATCCATAATTGATAATCACTCATTTCTTTATTTGCTTGGTTAAATTTTTCCTGTTCATCGCCAAGAAACGCTTTTGCCCTTCTGATTCTCGTTAAGCCGATTTCCGCAAGTCTTGAAATAAATCGTTCATACACCTGTTTATCGCTCATCTCCAAATTGAAATATGCGACCTTAAGTCCCCTTTTTGCCATATTCCCAATAATCTGTGTTGTGAGTGCTGATTTTCCAACTGCTGGTCTTGCGGCAATTACTGTTACGTCACCGTGTTCAAGATCTCCGAGTGCATCATCAAGTTGTGATAACCCGATTCTTATACCGCCCTCTCCAACACTTTCGTTGAAATACTTGTCCTTATTCTCACCAACAATCTCCTTAATTGGCTTTAGCTTTACTTCTTTTCCCTCTTGCAAATGTTCAAGTTTTGTAAGAAGATCGCTGATTGTATCATCAATGTCACATGGCTTTAAGCTGGATTTCTGATACATTTCCCGAACCGTTCTTGCTTTGTATTCTTTCGCAACCGCATCGGCATAGCTTTTAACCATAGTTGAAGTGATTGTTCCGGTAATACAGGATTTCATCAATTCACTAATCTGTTCCTGGGTGTATTTGTGATTCTCAAGTGCCATTGATAAAGACATTGGGTCAATGCTTTCATTCCGGTCATGCATGGCAAGCATTTCTTTGTATGTATCCTGTGCAAATTCCGAACTAAACATTTCCGGTTTCAGTGTTCGCCAGATGTTATTTAGCACATCATTGTCAATCAATACGCACCCGATCACTCCGAACTCTGCTTCTGTCAACTGCAATCACCTCGTTTCTCTGCGATCTGCAACCAATAGTCGCAATCATTTTTCAGCCAATCAACATATTTTGGAATGTACCGAAAATCCGTATCGTCCGGGTTCTTTTCTTGATAGTCACTCAAATATGCTTCTGTGGCTTTGTATAACAGCCGTGCAATGTCCGGTTGGTTCTCTTCGATAACTTCTAGCACTTTATCCATCCAAGCCGTTTTAGAGGTACTGTACGCTGTTTTCTTGGGGTATATACTAAAAGTCTTTTTCCATGCATCGTCAAAATCAAACAAATCTCCGGAATCGGTCGACAGCGAATTTTCTTTTATATTTTCTTTCTCTTTATCTTCTTCTTTTTCTTCTTCTTTATCTGAAACAGCGACATCAGACGATTTATCGGGCGATTTTTGTTCAATTAGATTTTTCTGTTTCTTTCTGCGGTTCTGCTGATATAGCCTGTCGCGTTCCTTTTTCTTCTCATAAGCGTCAAGGGTTTGGTGCTTATTCCAATTCGGAATCGTTATCACATTGTCAACAACTTCAATCATTCCAAACTCTTCAAAGGTCTTAAGCGCAAGCCTTACCGTGTTCAGATCTCTTCGGAAAATGGTGGCAAGCATTTCATCCGTGAACGGCAATTTGTTGCTCATCATAAACACACCGTTGTTATTCTGTTTTCCGGCAAGAATAAGAAGTTTGAACCAAATCGTAATGATGCTATCCGCACTCGGCATACTCTCAATCAGCAGAATCTTTTCATCGTCAAAAACATCTGTTGTGATCTTAATCCACTTGACTTCTGCCATTTAATCACTCTCCTTTTGCCAAATATTTATCTTCTGTAATTAAGCGATCAATTTCATTCTCTAATTGCGCATACGAAATACTCATTTTCCAATTTACACCATTGCCACCGTTATACTCGATTTCATGTGACTTGGCATCGTGCCTAGCATCGTGGACAACATACGGTTCGTTTGTCATAAACCCAAAACCACCAATCCCATACTCTTCTTTCAAGAATGCGATCCTGTCTTTCTTGTTCTTGTTTGCCAAGAAGTATTCAAAGATACGTTGCTTTCCGCCTTGAGATAAAGAACCTTTCATTGCGTATGCAGAAATGGGATTAAAATTCTCGCTCTGTTCTGTTGGAAATAAGTCAAACAGGCTCATTTGACCTATGCAGGCTTGATTTCCTACGTTCATTCTGTGCCCCCTTTTTGCGTGAATCAGTGTCATAAACTTCTTATATTGTTTTTAGAGAATTATCGTTCCTGTTTCTCCTGTTTCCACTTATTTGCGAACTCATGCATTTCCACACGTTCATCATCTGCAAAGCGATGATATTTTTCGTCTATGTAATTGCAAAAATCATCAACAAAGCTATCTACTATCTGATTTCGTAATGCTGTAGCTTTTGCAAGTTTGCTTTTCTTTTGCCTTTCTCTCTCATGTTTTCTCCTGCAAATTGGACAATAAGGATTAGTTCGACTATTATAGCGACCGCTCATATAATGCGCTCCGCATTCAATACACTCTAATTCGTACTCGTCAAAATACCATGCAACATCATTTTCATATTTTCGAACCAGTTTTGCTCTAATCTCGCCCATTTGTCTCTCCTGCCTTTAATAAATTTATGAATTTTTCATACTGTTTCTCGGAAACCTTATTGCCCTGTTTCTCCGGCTTCAAGCGGATTTCAAGGTGCTTTTCAGCGATATGCGATAATTCCTTTGCAAGACTCTTTTTCCCTTGCTTGATGCCGTCATAATAGCCCTTCGCCGGACGGTAATCATCAATCTGTGATTTTCCTGCTCCTTGGCTTCCACTTGTTTTGTTGCGAAGCTGATAGCCATTATTTGCACAAAATTTGATATAATACTGCTCACGCTCATCAAGTTTATCTATCGGACAGTGTACTGATGTTACATTCCATCCATGCGGATTATCCTCTGAATAAAGTCCATGAGACTTCAAGCTAAGGTCTATGTGCTGATACCCAGAAAGGTGTTGTGACAATCTGGTTAAGATTCGCTTAGCCTGCCCCACATAGGCATATCTAAACCCATTTTCGTCCTGCCTTGTCAGAATATATATTCCGCTTTCATCGTTCAGTTTTGGATTCAATGCAAGCCATTTCTTCTTGTTTTTGGCTTCTATGGCTTTTGCCTGTCTAAATTTCTTATAATCCAACTCATTCACTTCCTCTCCAATGGCTCCATGCTCATTTGAGCCACAAACTTTCCGTAACTCATGCCGGAAGCGCGTGCCATATGATTCACAGCTTTGATTGCATCGTCCTTTTCCTTTGGCTTTCTCAAGCGTTCTTTAACGTCAACGCTGATGCAGTCTTGGCAATTAAACTTGTTTTCACCTATCGTCATAAACAGCCTGCCACATTTCGGGCATATTCTTGTATACACAATTCTTCCAGCCTTTTTAAAATTTTTAAACTGTGCGTATCTTTTTGCGCATTTTGGTCTACAGTATTTTTGATCTGGTCGCTTCGGCTCAAATTCAGACATACAGTATTCACATAATTTCAATTTTTACCTCCAATCTTTTGTAAGGGCGGTACGGTAAACGCACCGCCAAAACATGGCTTTCAATAAGGTTTGTGATAACTATTCGCCAAACAAGATAGTTTCTTTTAGGCTTTCGCCAAGGTGTTTCAACCAATCAGAACGGACAAAGGTTCATATCAACCTCTAATCCTTTTTTTGCAACATAAACATTCGCTCCATATTCAATTGTTTCTTTCGTTCGTTGTAGGAATAACGCGGGATTTCCGCTTGTGTCCGATAAGTGTATTAAAACGACATTTCGTAAAGCTGGGTTGTCGTTCGTCTGAATAAATTTAAGTGCCGTATCAAGGCTCATGTGTCCTCGTAGACGGTGTTCATAGTTAGGCTCATTCCGGTCTACTAAATCCATGCTGTAGTTGGCTTCAACCATGATATGCTCAACCTTTATACCGGAAAAGTTGTACTTGCAATACTCCAAGTCGGTCAAGAATAACAGCTTGCCCATTTCCTCATGCTCGATTAAATAGCCGTAGCACTCGATTTCTGTATCATGCGGTACATTGAAGGGTGTTACAGTAAAACTGCCGATTTGCCGTACTCTGCGTGGTGGAATGGCTATTGTACGCTCTCCGGTTATGGTTTCAAGTGCAGTCTGTGTTTCAAATGCCGTATAAACCGGAATGCCGGATTTCATGAAATCTTTTATGTATCGTGCATGGTCTCCATGTTCGTGGCTCACAATGCATCCGGAAACATTTGCTATTTTCCAATCAATCATTTTCTTAAAATCAAGAAATTTGCATCCGGCTTCAATGGCAAGGATTTCGCCACTGTCTGAAATCAAGGCGTATGAGTTTCCGGAACTGCTTGAACCCAAAACTCTAAGTTTCAATCTTTTGTCACCTCGCTTTCTCCATATCTCAAATAGCCGCTCCAGCCATTTGCTCCGCCGCAATTTTGCATACACCATTCATTAGAATCATTGATGTGTTCACATCGTCCACAATTCGGTACTTCATCGTCTGCGGTGTATCTTGTTAAATTATCCATACCCTACTCCAATTCTTCCTCTGACGGAAACTGAAAGATAGCATTGCTAATGCATTCTATTTTTGACGGCTGATTTTCTGTTTGCACCATAATGCCGCATTTCTTTAATCTTTCAAATTCCCTTGCCACATCTTCCGAAATATCAACATTCTGCATTACGATAGGCATACCGATATATGCATCTCTAAGCATTTCCATGGCTTTCTTCGCTTTTTCTTTGGTGGAATATTCAGCAATTTGCATGTCTTCATTAAGCGACTCAACACCTATTAAGTTTTTGTTCAGGAAATAAATTCTTGACCTGAATCTCTGAATAATCACCTCTTCATATGGTACATCCATTGTTCCGTCCTGCGATATAACTCTCATAGCAACCTCCTAATCTTTCATAAAGTCCGGTACATTCTCGTCATTCTCAACGACTTCTCCGGCTACTTTCTCCGGCTCAACTGCTGCACTTTCGGTTGCTTCGGATTCAGTTACGACAAACGGTTCGGAATTGGCGTTCTCTGCAATTTCTTCCTGCGTCTGCACATAGGTTTCATCAAGCTGATTGAATGACTGCTTTGCCATACTGTTAAAGTCCTTGCGATACTTCTTGATTGCATTGTTACGCATCTTGCGAACAATCATAGATTCTGGCGTATCAAGCCATGCTGCGCTGATATAAGGCTTTGCAACTTCACATTCCAACATTTCATCAACGGTTGCACATTTCCTCAAAGCATCGAAAATTTCTTCTTTCTTAGCCTTGATTTTGCCTAACTGTTCAGCAGATGCCTTGTAACGATTCTGGCAGATACCAAAAGTCTCATTCATCAGATTGTTTCGCACATGGGCAAACAGATTGACTTTTACACCGTCTCTCTCTGCAATCAGATACTGAAATGTGCCGTCCTTTAATTTCAGAGGATAAACAACACGGACAACTTTCTGCGACCGTCCCATTTCTTCCCATTCCGGTGGCGTCATTTCGATGCCCTTATGCTTTGGATAGGAAAACTCGTCACCGTCTTTAACAAGCCAACAAGGATATACGGTATCTACATTTTCTCCGTAGTTACGAAGTAACGCATCGTTTCCGTCTCCCTCAATTCCCATTTCTACGACCTGCACATAGTCGTCTCCTACTTTCTTTGTTCTAAGCTGAAAATAGCACTCTCTCGGCACTGCATTAGCATTGAGTTTGAGGCTTGCGCACTGACCGACAACCTCTCGCAGATTCGATGTGTCAAGTCCGTTTAAATCCTTGATTTTATCGCTATCCTTAACAAGCTGATAAATGCTTGTCATAGCTGACATGGCGCACTGCTTTGAATAATCATCATACGGCACACCGCATAATTCGAAATCTTTTGTAACAAGATTCGTGATTGAATTAGTCCACTGGCTGACCGCAGTGTTGACTTTCTGTACCTCTAAACTGTTGTTCTCTGCCATAATTACTTATCCTCCATTCCACTTAAAATAGCTTTGATAACTTCTGCCATGCGTTCTTTTTCTTCGCTTCTCAATGTTTCTGTATCCTTCTTGGACAGCTCATTTTCATTTGCTCTCTGCAAAGCACGGTTGTATTTCTCCTCTCCGAGAACTCTCCTTAATGTTACCAAAAGAGTTTCAAATTCAGCCATGATAACCGGCTTTCTTCCGTCTACTTCTATTGTTCCAAAATCTGATTTAATCATATCTATTCCTCACTTTCTTAATATCTTAAAATCTTAACATCGTTATCTTCGTAAAAATTATTGAACCGCTCATTTAACAGTTCTAATTGCTTCTTAAGAATTTCCTTTGCTTCATCTACGCATCGGAAAAGATTTTCGCTCTTGAGCCGTAGATTATCAATTCCCAATTCGTTGCAATTAAGATACAACACATTTCCGCAACCGCAAATTTTATGTATGCAAATGTTGATTCCGTGGTCTTGAGTTCTGAAAATCGTTCCGCTTTCCACAGGTTCTCCAAATTTTGCATTACTAATCAGCTTCATGCCTTATCCCTCGCTTTCTTCATACTTCTTCACAACCGCCATCTTATCAGCACCGTAGGTATCCACCCACTTCATATCCACAGATTCATCAGTAACCGTCAACTTTGTACCCTTGGAATTTACAACCATGTCACCGGCTTTAACAGAATCCTCGGTGCGATACACGTAGCTTCTGGTACTGTTTGGGAATTTCGCTTTGATATACTGCATAATTACCTCTCCTTTTTCACATATCCATTTGACAAATTTTCAAGAATACGCAAAAGTCTTTCGTTGGTTCCTGTGGCTTTTCTAAGTTCTCCTTCAAGGCAATATTTATTACTCATAAGTTCATCTACCTTTGTTCGCAAATCCGAGTTTTCAGCCTTCAATTTTTCAATATCATCCATGTACACGACCTCTCTTTCCTTTATTCCTCGCGTCTTTTTCGCAATACGGAAGAGAACAATGTCCGGCTCTTCCCCAGAACCCCTTACTTGCACTCTTCCAACGCTTGCACGACATACACCGTGCATCCGGCTGTGTGATGTTATTTTTTGTCCCTATTCTTGACATTCTACACACCCTCTACTTTCAACTGTTTGTCCTCGGAAACGCTCAAAAGAATTAACTGCGCATCCATATTCGGCACATTAAATTCATTCAGCGATTCTGCGTTATCAACGAAAATAGGCACGCTCACACCGTATAACTCGCTCAATGAGCGGATAATATCAAGTCCTGCTACGATTCTGTGACCACTGTTCAAAGTCGAATACGGAACGCCATTTACGGTACACTCACAGCAATCTTTAAGTCCGCCATTTAATTGCGTTTCAAAGAGTTTGAAATTAACTGTCTTGAAATGGCTATTGATAGATTCAGAAACCTTATTCAGTTTGAAACGAATGAACTCTTCCAAGAGATAAAGCATCTTTTCCTGGTCTGCAACTTTCTGCCCGATTTCTTTCTGTTCGTCTCTAAGCGTTTCGATGCGATCATCAATCATAACGTTGTTAGCCGCCTGTGCGATAATCTTATTTACTTCATCAAGCTGACTCTTTAATTTTGCTTTATCAGCTTTTACGTCCTCAACTGCCTTATCTGCACCCTTGGATTCTAACTCTGCAATATTAGCAAGCAATTCATCCTGTCTATCCTTTAACTTGGCATATCCCTCATTCTGCGTATAATCAGTGGAAGTCGGAATCTTAGAAATCTGTTCGTCAAATCCTTTGACAATGTCAATTTCTTCCGCTTCATGCAGTTTCAATGTGTTGATTTTGTTCTCTAATTCCTTATTGTTCTCGGTCAGCTTCTTAAGCATTTCAGCACACGCATTTCCATCGTCAACAATCATGGCAAGCGTTTTCGCGTGTTCTTCATTAAATATTTCGATTGCATCTGCCTTTCTCTGCGAAAAATCGGCTCTTAAAGACTCTATTTTATCTTCCGGCAATCTTTGTCCACATAATGAACAAACCGTTGTAGATTCGTCAAATACCCACTTGGAATCATCAAACTTCTTTTCCTTTTCCTCTTTGTACCTTTTCGCAAGTTCAGCTTTCTTAAGAGTCTGTTCAGAAATTGATTTCTTATTGCTTTCAATGGAATCCTGCGCTTTTTTGATTGATGAACGAACATCCTGCAACTTCCGTTCGTGGTCGTATTTATGATTTTCGATCTCACGTTTCTTGCTTGAAAGCTCGTTATTCATGGTCTGCGCGATAGCTGACATTTCAAACTGACAATGCATTTCTTCGCTACGCATTTCATCAATCCGCACATCAGATTTCGCCATTAAATCTTCAACCGCTTCAATCTTCCGCTCCAGGTCAGCCTTTAACAACTCCTGCTCTGCCACATCCACATCAACCTTGGATTTCTCGGCTTCATCAATGCGCACCGGAATTTCAGCCTGCTTCTTCTTCCACTCGCTCAAAGCCTTGGAAAACTTGGCGCGAATATCGTCTGTAGATGGTGCTTTCTCCAATTCTCCAATCAGCGGCGCATACTTGGCATCTGTCTTTGCCAACTCAACATCCGAAACCTCTGCAACAAGTTTCATCAGAATGTCTCTCTGTTCTTTCCATTTCAGAGAAGAAAAATACTGCGGATTGGTCAGCATCTTAAACATTTCCTCACTCTGCACCAAACCGGAAATATAAGCCTTAAATTCAGCTTCACTTTTCGGATAACCGTCAATCTCATAAGAATTTGGGTTTCCCTGCAATGATACCGTATTAGTTCCACGCTTCTTAACCCAATTCTGCTTCTGTACCTTGGAAAGTTCCACTTCTTTGCCATCAACATCAATAACTCCCACAACCTTGATTTCCACGTTGTCAATGCGGTGTCCGTCCTTATCCAATGGTCTGACATTGAATTTTTCCTCTCCGGCACTGTTCTTGTTAAAAAACAACCATGAAAATATGTCAAAAATCGTGGTCTTTCCGGACGCGTTCTGCCCACTAATCTTTGTCTTTTTCTCCCTAAATTTAATGTCAATGCTCTTAATTCCCTTGAAGTTCTCCCCATGTAACGATTTTAAAATCATTCGCATTTTTGTCTCACCCTTTCTTTAAATTCTCTTTTCAGTCTATCGAAATGCTTTTCGTTATCCATGTATCCGCTCAAAGTTTCGATTGTCAGCATATCTGTTGTGTCCTGTTTGCAACCGCGCAATCTGATATTGTCCTCGTGTTCTTTCGTAATGTATCTGTGTAACATGTTGATATGTAACTTGCACTCAATCAGTTCTTCATACTCTTCTTTTGGAACATAAACATAATTTTTCTTTCCCATGTTACACCCCCACGATTCCTTTTATTGATAACTCATATGTAACTTTTTCCACAACGCGACCATCTTTACACGTTTTCTTATATCTCCGGCTCTGTAATCTTCCGTATGTGCTTACCTTATCGCCTAAAGCAAGTGAGTCCGTATACTCTGCACCCTTTCCCCATGCGATACAAGTGATCAAATCCTCTTTTCCGTTTTCTCTTATGTTTTTGAGTTTCACATCACAGATTTTGCGACCAAGTGGTGTTTCTCTAAGCTGCTTTTCCTCGATAATTCCATCAAGACTTACTTCATTCAAAGGGCTATCATCCTCTGGCTTTGTGATTGTATCAGCCATAACATACATAAGAATGGCTTCTCCGGGCCCTGTTTTTACGTGTCGGGTAATTATCTTTCCATTGACACATACTGTTCCGCTAATTCCTGTATCGCTGATTTCTTCATCAAATAGTACAGGAAGTATATCTGCAACACCGCTTCTTCTTTCAACTCCGATGAAAAATTTATAAAATTTCTTACCGTTTGATTTATGGCTTTCCCTTGGTGCTGATACAACATCACCGATCAATGTTATTCTGTTCTCCATTGCTTCTCCCTTCCATTTCTCTGTCAAGAACCTTTTCAAAGCCCTCTTTATCATTCTGTTTCTTTCGTTTCCCTGCCAAAAGTTCAGCAAGCATACGCTTTTCTTTCGTGGAACATCTCGTGCCACTTATATACACAACGCCTACCATGCATCCTCTCTCATTCTGCGTTTTCTCTTAATTCGCTTGTCAAGTTCGGCTCTCTTCCGGTCTACTTCCGACCAGTAATACATGATTGCCGCAATTACTGCCCCGGCTACAAATTTAATAGCCGCCATATTCCCGGCTATGCCCTCACTATCCATATAGCAAGCGGCAACCAAGGAATACTCCATTGCAACCGCACCTATGATGAATTGGATTACTTTTTTCATTCATGCTCCTTTCAGGAATTTGTTTACAAAGTAAACCTGTCCTTTTCCGGTAACTTTCGTTGTCTTTGTGATTCTTACCGAACCGTCCGGGTTCTGAATGTTGCTTTCCTTAACCTCGAACAATCCCTGTTCCACATATCTCTGTTTTGGCATGTTCCTAGAAGTACCGCTTTTAATAAGGAAGTTATTCTCTCGTAACCACTCAAACAACCGCTTCTGTCCTATCTGCACACCGTTCTGACAAATCAGCTTTGCTAAATCTCCAATGAGGATTGATGTATGGCTTGCTGATACTGCATCAGCGAAAATCTCTTTAGGTATCATTCCTTGGATTCGTGAGTCCTGCATAGCAATGATATTGTTCTTTTCGTCAATCTTTCGTTGTGCCACCATAAGTGCCTTGGAAAGCAACTCTTCATCAGATAAGGTTTCCTGCCCTGCTATGTAACCTCCATTCTTACGGATTGACGGAAGGACTTCTTCCATTACCCATTTTTCAAATTTCTCTGCGCTAGGTAATTTAGATTTCATAATAAGTCGGTATAAATCCCCCTCATTTATGTATGACATCTGTTGCACTCCACTAGATGTAGGGGTGTCACGTTTTGTTACCCCCCTGCAATGGTCACTAATCGCTTTGCGCGGGTTCGTATAACCAAGTGCGGTTGCAACATCTGTTGCTACAAAATACGGTTTCCCATTAATCTCTGTCATTCGGACTTCTCCGAACTCTTCATTATTGAAAATCTGTAATTCGTTCATAGTTCTCCTTTCTGTGGTATAATCCCCTTATCATCAAATAAGGGAGGTGAATTTTTGAACAATGAATATGTATCTGCCTACGCTATCGCTAAAATCTGTGGATGCAATGATTCTTTCAATGATTTCAAAACCAAGTACGACCAATACCGTGAAGAAATCAAAGAATCTCTACCAAAAGAAGAAAATCAATTATCCAGCGTAGAGGTGGCAGAAAACCCATTCCGTAACATAAAACATTTCTAATATGTTTTAATGACCGGAGAAATGGCGGTAAGAACTTTGACGGATAATTCAATGTTTGTATCTTCGATTTTCTTATCGCCATCCAAAATACTTTGGTAATCATCAACAATATCCATTGCTATATGCTGTGCCAATTCATCAAGACCGATGTATCTATCCTTGTCTTTCTTTACAATTACAGCTTTTCCTTCTTCGTCTAAAAGCCGGTATCTTTTTTCTTCCACCCATTATCACCCCTTTCGTTTTCTTCGTCTGCAATCTGAAGATTGATTGCCCCGATTTTTTCCTGATATATCAAGCAAACGGCATCAACAGTCAAATTAAATGCCTGTAAATCAAGCACCAAATGTGGAAGACCGTTTGGTTCTACAGAAAAATCAAGTTTTCTAATTCCTTTGATTTCATGTCCATCTACAAAAAGATGAATGCTTGACGGTGGTTCTCCCTCTTTTCTTGGCTTAATCTCAATTTTTTGTGGTTTGTGTTCCATTTTCTCTCCTCTCATTATTTCCTTCTTCCTGCTCGCTATTTTTTGAAACAGAACTCTCTACCATTCCAAGGACATATCCTTTCTGAAAATCTGTCATATTCGGAATGGCATCACGAAGTTTTTCAACAACGCGCTTTTCCTTTTCACTCATTGAATTCACTTCCTTTCCATGATATAATTCCTTAAAAACTTAAGGAGATTTCCATATGCGCTACATACCTACTCGTCCACAATTGGATGGTTTTTTCAACAAATCCGTCACAGACATCGAAATGCCTAAATACGAAGATGGCAAATCCCCGATTGAGATGCTAGAAGCACAAACCGCTTTTATTGAGCAAACAAGCAAAGAACTTCACGATATTGCCGAATCCGCAAAGATGCAAGCTGAATCAGCAAAAGAAATTGCAGAAAGTTCTAAGGCTCAATCTGAAACCGCAGTAAAAACATCTAGCAAGGCAGATATCAAAGGATGGATTGCGGTTACTGTATCAGTCTTGGCTTTTATATGGAGCATAATTTCGCATTTCATATAAAAGAATTGATTACAACAAAAATCAAAGTTAAGATTGACACCACTAACGCAACGTCTGAAATGCTTGGCTTTTTCACTTTTGTTCCCCCTTTCTTGTACTTTGTACATTCTTATAATAGTACGCTGTACAATCTTTGTCAATAGTTATTTTTGTACATTGTACAATTTTTGTCGTTGACATTTGCGATTGTGACTTGTATAATCAAGTTGAAAGGAGGTGTTAATATGAAGGAGCGCCTAAAGGAGATAAGAAAAAGCAATCCTAATGGGAAAACTCAGGAAACATTTGCAAATTACTTGGAAATATCAAAAGAAAACATTTCTAGCTATGAATCCGGAAGAAGAAATCCATCAGATGCATTTATCAAACTTGTATGTGAGAAATGCAACGTTAATGAAGATTGGCTTCGCACCGGAAACGGAGAAATGTTTATGCCGGAAACAAAAGATGAGCAAATTTCAAAAATGCTTGCAGATGTTATGAAATCAGAAGACGGAAATTTTAAAAAGAAATTGATTTCTGCGCTAGCGCAGCTAGATAAAGATGGCTGGGATAAACTAGAGGAATTTGTTGATATGATTTCAGAGAAGAAATAAAAATAAGCCAAGGGCAATGCGCAAACCCTTGGCTTTCTTCTTATTTTAACAGTTCTTTTACAAATACGTATATGGCTCGAAGCCATCTAGTATTGTCGCATTTTTCAATCAATTTAATGATTTCATTTTTGTAGTACTCTTCTCCCAATTTCAACACCCCCAATCATGCGCCCTATATGGCGTGGTCTTGATTCTTAAATTTAATCTCAATCTCGCTCTCTCCGTCATTTCCTTCTAATCTTGTAACAAACGGAGAGTCTATTGACATATTGATGCAATTAAAATCAAGGTGAACAACAGGCATGGATTGCGCTTTCTTTTCAAATCGTATACTGCGCACTCCATGCACGACATGACCGTCAATCAAAACTTCGCAATAAATGCTTTTTTCATCAATTGACCTGATTTCAAGTTTTGAATTTTTCATTTTTCAATCTCCTTTACAATTTCTGAAACAACAATATAGATACAACGTAAAATCCTTGAATCATCGATTTTATCAAGTAATTCAATTATCATCTTTTTAAAGTCCATAACAAAACCCCCAATCCTTATACCCAATTATAGAACGTGTGTTTGGCATAGTCAATCCCCAATTATGGGCGGAGCCATGCCAAACCCCACCCATGCCAGAACTTGAAGTGTCCTTTCGGACAAGTCCATAGTATCACTGCAAGATGCATGATTTCAAGGATTTTCGGTCGCAAGTTTCGACAGGAAATGTCATTGCAGAGAAGCGGAGAGCTGTTTCTCAATCTCTTCTTGCACTTTTGCGCGCCAACGCATCGGCACTTCATCAATCGTCATTTTCTTTTCTACAAGAATACGTCTCACGTAGAATTTAACCATATCCTACACCTCACTTTCTGCGGTAATGCTTGCCAATTCTTCGATTGCTTCTGCGTTTGCTTCGTGTCCTGCTTTAAGCTCATCGATTGCTTTTTCCATTTCCGTCTTTGTTCTAAGTCTTACCGTTACGGTATATGTACCGTCTTCTGCGCCATCCTCTCCCATGTTCGGCATATATGTAAACCCATCGGATTTCAGATCGGTGTACTTGCCGGATGTTTCGCCATTATGTGTAAATGTCACTTCTGCAAGGTTGTCCGCTGTGAAAGCGTCTGTGATTGTTTTAATTCCGTCAAAATCTTTCGACTGAATCTGAATATTGCCGAGACTCGCTCCTTCGGCGATCTCGAACTCTGTTTTGTTTTTCAAAATAATTTTGTCCATAATTTTTATTCCTTTCTATGTGTAAATTTACGGGTTACTAAACTTATTTAAACGGCAGTTTAAAAATAAACATTCCCCTAGTTGTAAAATATATAGATGATATCAAAATGACCAGCCAAAACCCTAAATATTTTGCAGATTTGCAGTCAGGTGTATTCGTATATTTTCTTGTGTGTCCTACAGGCGAAAGTGTATTTGGATTTAGTTTTGGTGAAAACAATGGTCTTTATTTCGAGTGCCAAATCCTTATTAGCGGTTTTAGTACTTACATTAAAATACGCAACTGTGCATGGGCAACTGAATGGTCTGAGTGGAGAACACTTTAATTTGTATTTTTTGTTTATTTTTTAAACCAAGAACACCATTCATTTCTTTCAGTTTTGGATCTTACATATATACTATTTTTGCTATCGATCACACTTATAACGATTTGAACGCTATATATAGAATTAGTACCAAATGCAATGAGAATTGACCAACTTGCACCTGGCGAATTTTCTAATTTATCAGTGTCCCCAATCATATATACTCCAGATGTGTAATAATTTAAATTGCTACCATCTGGGATAAAATCGAAAGTTCCTAATCTGCCGTTTAAATCAGCTACCTGCTTGGCCAGCGTGCCGTCCAGATTCGGATTTGCTTGCCGCGCATCTAACGCATATCCGGCAACCGTGGTTGTCTGATTATTCACTACACTTGTTTTCGTGTCCGGTGGTGTTTGCCATGTGCCATCTTCTCTTAGATATTTACTCGTTCCTGCTGTAGTCGATGGTGCAGGAACTAGACCGGCTTTCGCACCAGCACCTGATTTTACAAAATTGGAATATGTTGTATTGTTATCAGCGTTCCAGTCCATGCACAACCAAAATGTACCATCATAAGTAAATATATGGGTCGCATTATTATAGAAGAAATTTCCGCTTGCATAAGAAATAGCCGCCTTATTCCCGTTCCGAACATATCCTATGGTTTTCGCCCCGGTGCCATTTACATTAAGTGTAAGGTTCCCGGTTGTTGGATTTGCTGTGCCCGCCGTATCCGTAAATTTAACTGCAATGCTCGTACCGACTTGTAATACAAAGTTTGCCAATGTTGCAACTTTAGCCGCCGCAGCTCGACCTGTCGCGCAAGTAGCCAGCGGTTTTTTCAAAACCTCAATTGCTTTTTTGTCGGTTGCGGACATTAGACCGTTAGATGTGGTTGTCGCTGGCGCGCTTGCTCCTGCAGATGGTCCGCTCATCCAATAGTCTTTCGTATCTGCTCCCGGTGTTTTCCCTGCCGGAACATTCTTTTTCGCAATGTAAAGCGTGTTGTTATGCATTACTGCATCTAACCGCTTGTAAGGCAAGGATGCGTCATAGACATCCTTTGGCACAATTGCCACTCTTCCTGCTATAGCCATTCTAAGCCACCTCCCAATTTAAATTTCCGTCATTGTCAACGACAAAGTTATATGCCGAATTGTCCGTATAAACCAACTCCCCATCCTCATTCACATCAAACTCTGCCATTTTGAGTTTTTTGTTAATCTCGCTTTCGATTCCCTGCGCCCGATCTGCGCTGTCCTTGGCGTCTGTAGCAGATTTTGCCGCGTTGGTTTCGGATTCTCCTGCACTTTTGGCAGATGCTACAGCCTTTGCAGATTCAACCTTAATGTCTGCAAGATAATCCGGGCGCAGATGCTTTTCTTGGATACTTCCCTCTTTCACGATTGCGGACACCTTACCGTCACTGCCGATTGCAAATGCGATTGTATCAGAATCCAAGAACTCATACTGCGTGATCAGCGCGGATAAATCCACATTCTGCACTGTGCCATCATCAAGCGTGATTACTAATTGTTGCGTCTGCGGATTGTATGTAAAGTTGACCGCCAACTTTTCCAATTTGGTATCAATGACCGCCCTAGAACCATTCATCTTAACGACCGTCAGCGTGCCGTTTGATTCATCCCAAAGAATTTCTTTCACAAGTTCATTTGCCTTTGTCAGATCGACCTTCGCTGCATCCATAGCAACCACACGATCATCCAGATTGTCAATCGCCAAGTCCATCTTATTAAGATTGGATTCATTTACCGCTGTTTTTTCGCTGGGAAAATTCTCCCAGTTGATACGGCTATATATTTTCTGCATGGCTCGCACTCCTTTCTAGCGCTGATAATCTGCGTTCCAGATCTTCGTTTTTCTGCTGCAAAAGTTCGATTTCTTTCTGCTGCATCTGGATCATCTGTATGTGCATTGCATGGAGATTTTCCTTGTCAATTTTCCATGTCTTTGAATCTCCGTGAATTGCTTTTTCATCCTCTTCGGCATTTTCTTTTAGTACAAGTCCGCTATCGGACAATCCGGCATCCTGCAAAATCTTCTCTAAATCCTGCGCAATTAAACCAAACTGTAAGCCTGTGTGTTGCGTGATGTATCCGGGTTTCCATGTATATTCAACCGGGCACATTGCCATATAAACGCTTTTAATATCCCTTAATGATTGTATATTATTTTTCAGCCTTTTATCGGAACTCGGAATAGAAATCAAAAGACCCTCGATATCCAAGGTACTTTCCCTCGAGCCAAAATTAGACACTTTATTAAAGTGTCTGGGCGAATACTTGGTTGTAGAGCTATCATTAAGTGTATAATCTACATCTGTAAAATACCCACTTGGCAATTCGCTTTTGGTTGCGTAGTCGCTCAGCGAATTGTCAACATAACTTTCAGTTGCCAAGTTTTCCTCGTTTGAATCTGTTACAGTGCCTAGGTCAATGAGTATGTTTTGCAGCATGGGTCTGCCTCTTCCGTCAAGCCCAATAATTGTAAGGTCATCACCGAGCGCTGTCGAATTAAAGTTTAGCGAATCGATTATTGTTACTCGTCCAGCTCCATCAAGTCTGAAGTTGTTGCTTTCGACTATGAGCCTGTTTCCACGAAGCATAATCTGATCGGCACTTGCATTGATCATTGAAATAACTTGGTCGTTCTCGTCTCTTCCAAGTTTCAATTCCAATGATGCGTCTAATTGTCCTTCCGCTTTTTGTGCACGATTGACTTCTGCGGAAATGCTTTCTGCGGTCTGCTCAAACTTAGAGCTTGTCTGTTCC